>ENA-ORUX01001212-ORUX01001212.1-human-gut-metagenome-genome-assembly--contig:-NODE-1212-length-20743-cov-2.755607_pt1 | contig 20743 bp, 20 predicted proteins | sample MGYA00242087_ERZ509225 | MGnify/ENA primary metagenome ERZ509225 (study PRJEB26280, sample SAMEA2338864) | human gut metagenome | biome: human gut; feature: human-associated habitat; material: faeces... | reverse complement strand
TCCAGCCGCTGTTCCATACGCAGCAGCAGGTACCAGCTCAATACTATCGGGAAGCCAAAATTGCCTATCGCTGTAAATAATTCCTGGGCTTCCACTAAGCAAGCACATCAATAGTAACTGTTTTGATGCGGGCTTCAGTAAATTCTGTCAGTTCCAGGCCGCCGCTGGTCAGTACGTTGGCGGCTATGATCTTGTCGGCTGCCGTTTTGGCTTCGGCAAGGGTGAGTCCTTCGCGAGGGTCGGCGATGCTTAAGGTTTTTTTAGCTCCGTCGCTTTTGGTGAAGATGAGTTCTAAGGTTTTTTCCATGGTGTGTGCTCCTTTTTTGTAGGTTTTCGGCCTACTTTATTTTTTTGTGTTTTTTCAGGGATTTTGCTTTAAAATCGGGTTATATGCGTTTTTTTTGAAGCAGGGTTATTTTTTTGCTGTTTTTCGTATTTTTAGACTTTGTTTTTAGAGTTTTGCTATGCAGCTTGCTTCTTGAAGAAAGCTGCATAGCAAAAACTTATGCCGCTAAAAGAAACGTATCCCCTTTCTTCTAAGAGAAAGAGCTAATAAAAAAATCTAAACTTTAAATCAAAAAGTCAAAAAACATTTACTGCCAGGCGGATGATCTACAATATCATTCCGCCTGAGCCAGCTCGGCCTTTTCCGTAACGTAGACGTTGACCACTTCGTGGCTCATCAGCTCGTTCATGGCATTGGCCACAGCAAGGCATTTGTCGTCGGCGGCGTCCAGCTTGACGCTGCCGACAGATACGGATTTGACCTGCGCTGCCCCCAGCGCATTGACGCCGTTTTCGACGCCCAGGGATAGTTTGTAGGATGTTGCTGTTTTAGTCGTGCTCATTTTCTATACTCCTTTTGTTTTTTAAATTTTACTGTGTTCTAAATACCAGCGAGCTTTGCCGCGCAGTATGTCCCCACCCGGCTTCATCTGTCCGTCGCCGGGTGAATCGCGCAGATACCATAAGTCCCAGCGGGTTTCGGCGTCGCCGCTGTACGGGCCGTAGCCGTCGATAAGCGCGGCTTCGCAGTGAGTAAGGATGTTCCTTTGGTCGATCGGGATATTGAGCCCCTGTGCCAGCTTGGCAACTAATTTACCTGCGGCGTCGATCTGGCGGGGTGTGGGCGGAAACTTGCCGAACTCAGTATCCCTGCCGTTATGGGGCAGCGCGCCGCAGGCGCAGCAGAGAGCGATACCGATCGCGCCGGTATTGCGGTGCCAGGTATGGCTTTTAAGCTCGGTGAGCTGCGTGCAGGTCTGGTAAATACTGCCGTCGGCATCGATGTTGAAATGGTAGTCGTCGTAAAGCTGGCCGTAACGCCCGGCAGTCCAGTGCAGATAGATCTGCGAGATGCGGTTGTGTCCCAGGGCGACAAGTTCGGCGAGCTTGGCTGCCGTCAGCAGCGGTGCTGATGATATTTGCATTTGCATAGTAGAGATGCTCCTTTCCTGTGAGTTTGGAGAGCAGGCCATTATTTTAACGTCCTCCGTTCAGCATTTTGATGTGCTGTGGCACCCTCTCACTCTTATATGGCTTTTTAGGCTCTGTTTTTTAACCTGCCGGCAGGAAAAATTTAAAAAGTGTAAAATTTGCTCTTCCAAGCGGCGGATAAAAATTATTTATGTAAAGGGGGTTAAAAATGACCTTGTAAAAAGCCATATAAGAGTAGGGGATATTATTACTGACGCAGTAAGCATACCGAATCTTTAAAATCTTAAAGACCTTTAGCATCTCTTAAAGCTTTTAAATCATTAAAATCTGTAAATCCTTCTCACATACTTATGATTTTGACTTGGAGGTTTTAAGTGTTAATAATGGTTTTGTATTACTGATCTGCGTTAGTATTGATACTTACACCCTAAATTCAGCGAAAGCAGGTAAAAAACATGAATGATTCTTTAGCTTCACAACAAAAATCTAAAAAGACGGGCGGCGATGTGCTGAGTGCCCGTCTTTTGTATTTGGCGCTGAAATGCCCCTTACTGCAGGGAAAACACTGCCAGACAGAGGCTGTAAGGCCAGTTGAGCCGCAGACTGTCAAAACGGTGAAACCGCCGAGAAAGGACGATGCTTTAGTAGAGCTGCGTATCGTTTTGCCTTATGGTCTGCGCAAGCAGGCACAGGACGAGCATATCAACTGCAGCGCTTTGTTCCGCAGGGCGCTTAAGCGCAGTTTAACGTCACGCCGCAGTTCAGGCGCAAGGTGTGACTAGTGGATCATTTTACAGCGATCGAAAATGCGTGGCTGGAACCTCCGCAGAGCCTGGCGGAAGCCGTGTACAGCTGTGAATTGTGTAATGAGGCTGTTTGCGCCGGTGATTTGTATATCGAGCTGGATGGGCTCATTATTTGTATAGACTGTCTGGACAGCCTGACGGCGCGGGAGCTGGCAGTAGAGGTGTTGAATAATAAGATCACCGCAGCAGGGTGAGATAAGGGGATGTATTGATGACAGTTACTTGCACAGAAACAGCGGAGTGTAATAAATGGGCCGAAATAGTGGCTTTAGCGCAGCAGGGCAATAAAAAAATGCTGGGGGTGATTTTGCAGGCTTTTGATATCAAACTGCGAAAAATAGCACATACCAGCGCTTATAAAGGTTTTGCCGAGGATGGCGAACAGATCGAAAGGATAGCCGTAGTAAAGGCGCTGGAAAAATGGGGACAGCGGCAGGATTTCGAGAAGCTGCCGGCTTTTATCGTCAGTAAGTCGTATACGGCGATCAGCAGTGAATGGAAACGCCGGCATAAGGATGAAGAAATGACCTGCCCTTATGAAATAGAAAGCGGCTGTGAATTTGCAGAGGAAGTGCTGACGGCAGATGTGGCGCAGACGACGCGTACTTATTTTGAACAGCAGCAACTGCAGCAGGATTTTGCGGAAGTGCAGGAACTGCTGGTACAGCTTTCGCCCAAACAGGAAGAATTGATCGAACTGCATTTTTTAGAAGGCTGGAGCAACGGCGAACTGGCACAGAGGTTTGGCGTCAGTCCTGCGGCGATCAGCAAAACGATCAAAAAAGGACTTACTAAGCTGCGGCAGCTGCTGCTTGCGGCGCATCAGGCCGAAAAACAGCGGGAAGCGGAAGAACTGCTGATGTAGATAAGCTGGAATATGGATCATCAGGCGCTGGCCGGCAGGCTGTTATGGCACTGCCTGCCAGGGTGATCTGCCTGGGAAAATGCGTTTGCAGCCTGGACAGAGAAACCCGTAAGTGCGCCTGACCATATAAGCAAATCAGAGGCTGAGAATACTGCGAAGGATGTGCTGAAAAATGGAGAGACCTTATGAACAGATACGGCGGATGGTAAAACTGTTTGAATATAACAGACTGAAGCTGCGGTTTAGAAACGAAGATGAACGGGCCAGGTTTATTGATGGCTGGGCAGAACGCTTCTGCGAGACGGACGATGCCGAATGGAATATTGCGGTGACTATTATGACTGCCCGCCGCCGCGAACCGAACTTCTATAATATGGAAAAAGCCCTGCGCGAAGCGCAGGGCATAAGGAGGGAGCGAGTATTTGATAAAGAGCGGAAAGAAATGCAAAATGGGGAAGTAAGCAGCTGGGAAGAAAAAGGGCATGACAAAAACGATAAGGTGGAAAACGAAAATAACGCTCTCAATACAGCGGACAGTGCACAAAAAAGAGCCTTGCATATGCAAGGCTCATATAATTTGAAAGCTACCCCGAAAACACCCGAAGAAATAGCGCAGGAAGCACTGCTGAGGTATGAGAGGAGGGGGAGAGGTTAAATAAAAATGTTTGAGATACAGCTCCATGATGCTATAATTAATTATCGCTTATATTAAGCGTGAGTTTAAAAGGGGTGAATTTATTTATGAATGAAAATAAAAATACTCAAGGGTTATATCAGACCTTATGGAATTCAGCAGATATTTTACGGTCCAAGATGGATGCTTCGGAATATAAAAGTTATTTACTTGGATTGGTGTTTTATAAGTATTTATCCGATAAAATGTTATATTATGCGGCTGATGTTTTAGAAGAGCCAACAAATGATGTAAAGAAAGCGTACCAAATTTATGATAAAGCGTATAACGATAATGATTTACATGATGATCTTTTAGCAAATATAAAAGACGAGTTTTTTTATTGTATTGAGCCAAATCTTACATTTACTAAAATGGTGGAAAGTATTTTTGATGGAACATTTCAACTTGAAAACCTTGCTCAAGCATTTAGAGATATTGAAGCCTCAAGTGAGATATATGAAAACTTGTTTGAGGATGTAGACCTGTACTCTAAAAAATTAGGGAATACACCCCAAAAAGCAAACCAAACGATTAGTGAAGTGATGAAACAATTAAATCAGCTGGATTTAGCTGGTTATACTGGCGATATGCTCGGTGACGCCTATGAATATTTGATTGGACAATTTGCATCAGACTCGGGTAAAAAAGCAGGGGAATTTTATACTCCACAGCCAGTTGCGAAGTTAATGACACAGATTGTCTTACATGGAAGAGAAAATAAAAAAGGTTTTACTGTATATGATGCGACAATGGGGTCTGGTTCTTTGTTGCTCAATGCTCGGAAGTATTCAAATGAGCCTGATACAATAGCTTATTTTGGGCAAGAGCTTAATACTTCAACTTACAACTTAGCACGAATGAATATGATTCTTCATAGCGTGTCGATAGAGAATCAGCACTTGCATAATGCTGATACCTTAGATCAAGATTGGCCTACAGAAGAACCGACAAATTTTGATGCAGTATTAATGAATCCTCCGTATTCGGCAAAATGGAGTGCGGATAAGGGCTTTTTGCAAGATCCTCGGTTTTCTAATTATGGTGTATTAGCTCCAAAGTCAAAGGCTGATTTTGCTTTTCTTCTGCATGGTTTTTATCATTTAAAAGATGACGGTATTATGGCAATCGTCTTACCTCATGGTGTTTTGTTTAGAGGCAATGCAGAAGGTAAAATACGTAAATCGTTGTTGGAGTCTGGATGTATTTATGCGGTTATCGGTTTGCCTGCAAATATTTTTTATAATACAGGCATTCCAACAACTATTATGGTATTAAAAAAATCTCGATCAACTAAGGATGTACTTTTTATTGATGCATCAAAATGTTTTACAAAAGGCAAGAATCAAAATTTAATGACGGATGATCATATTCAGAAAATTGTTGATGCATATATAAAAAGAGAAAATGTGGACAAGTTTACGCATATTGCTGATTTTGCAGAAATTGAAGAAAATGAGTTCAACCTTAACATACCGCGTTATGTAGATACATTCGAAGAAGAAGAACCAATTGATATTGTTGAGTTAAGCAAAGAAATGAAAAATATTGATGCAGAAATTAAAAAAGCTGAAAGGGAACTTTTGGCAATGATTGGCCAGTTAGCGGTTACTGAAGAATCAAAAGATATCATTGAAGCTGCTATGGAGGTATTCCGTCATGAACACTAAAAGGGCACCAAAGGTGCGTTTTAAGGGTTTCACTGACGCTTGGGAACTGCGTAAGTTTGAAAGTATAGCTGCACGAGCATCATCTATAAGTGCTGACCCTACACTTCCTCGAGTTGAATACGAAGATATAATTTCAGGTATTGGACTGTTGAACAAGGATGTTAAATTGAAAGGAATTAGCAAACCGGGGATTGTTTTCAATCAGGGAGATATACTCTATGGAAAGCTAAGACCATATCTTCATAATTGGTTTTTGCCTTCATTTTCTGGGCTTGCGGTAGGTGATTTCTGGGTTTTACAGCCTAAAGATGCGGATAGCAGTTTCCTCTTTAGACTTATTCAGGGACAACAATTCGACGATGTTGCCAATCAGTCAATCGGAACAAAAATGCCTCGTGCGGACTGGAATTTGGTGTCAAAAACTTTATTCTTTGTACCAACTTCTATAGACGAGCAAGCCCTAATCGGCAGATATTTTCGTTCTATAGATAACCTTATCACCCTTCATCAGCGAAAATTAGACAAAATGAAGGAGTTGAAAAAAGCTTTTTTGAATTTGATTTTTAGTCAGAAGTTGCGTTTTTATGGATTTACTGACAGTTGGGAACTGCGTAAGTTGGAGGAAGTCGCTCCTTTACGTGGTGGGTATGCTTTTCAAAGCAATCAATATGCTAACGAAGGCATTCCAATAGTTCGCATTTCTAACATCTTATCTGACGGTAGTGTGGGTGGTGAATTTGTATTTCACAATGAGTTAAAAGATGATGAAATATTTATGCTGGAAAACGGTGATATAGTGTTAGCTATGTCGGGTGCAACAACCGGAAAAGTATCTATCTTAAGTTCAGAAAAATCCTGTAAATACTATCAAAATCAGCGTGTGGGGCTGTTTTCAAAAACTGCAACTTGCAATTATTCTTTTGTTGCCACTATTGTTCGGTCTGAAAAATTTTTAGAGCAACTTCGAGATGTTTTGGTTGCAGGTGCACAACCAAATGTATCGGCCAAAGATATTGATGCTTTTGATTTTTCTGTTCCAAAGGACGTAGAAGAACAATCCCAAATTGGCAACTTCTTCCGCACCCTCGACCGCCTTATCACCCTTTATCAAAAGAAAATTGATAGCTCAAAAGAAATGAAGAAAATACTTTTAAAAAATATGTTGATTTAAAATATTTAATACATTGATAATTAAGAGGTTGACTGAAAATAAAAATTTAGGAGGTATTTATTATGAAAAAAGGTCAATCTTCAATATTATTACATGAATATTTTAAACAATGGATATTTCTTTACAAAAAAGGAGCAGTTCGTGATGTAACAATGCGAAAATACTTGATGACGCTGAAACATTTGCAACATTTAGCACCTAAAACCAAACTTTTGGCACTGGATCGTAAAGAATATCAAAAAATATTGAACGATTTTGCTGAAACACACGAACGACAAACTACAATGGATTTCCATCATCAACTTAAAGGAGCCATACTAGATGCAATTGACGATGGGCTATTAAATCGTGATCCAACACGCAAAGTCGTAATAAAAGGTAAAGAAGCTTCGTCAAAAAAAACGAAATATCTTAATCAATGTGAACTACAAAAGTTAATAGCACGATTAGAATTAAATGAAGAAATTAACTTTGATTGGCTGATTATGTTAATCGCTAAAACTGGACTTCGTTTTTCTGAGTCATTAGCAATTACTCCAGAGGATTTTGATTTTTCAAATCAAATCCTAAATATATCCAAAACATGGAATTACAAATCACCAATAGGAGGATTTCAACCTACAAAAAACAAATCTTCGATAAGGAAGATACAGATGGACTGGCGAACAGCTATGCAATTTGCTACGCTTATAAAAAACCTCCCTCAAAACGAGCCTATTTTCGTTCGAGGGAGAATCTTTAATTCAACTATAAATGATAAGCTTGAAAGCTATTGTGCTGATGTGAGTATACCAATAATATCCGTGCATGGTTTGAGGCATACCCATGCCTCTTTGTTGTTATATGCTGGAGTATCTATTGCCAGCGTAGCCAGGCGACTTGGACATGCAAATATAACAACTACACAGCATACATATTTACATATAATTCAGGAACTAGAAAACAAGGATAACAATAAAATTATAAATTACTTATCCGGTTTGTATTAAGATAAAATAAAAGGCGCATTTGCGCCTTTTATTTTATAGGAACATATTTTTTAGGAAAGTTGTTTTAAGTTTTGTCAGTTGATTTATTTTTTCTTGACGAAGGGTTATAAGGTTGTCATAAGTATCTAAATACTTCCCAATCTTATGTTGCTCTTCAAAGCTTGGTAATGATAAAGTCCCCATACAAAGTTTATCATAATAGAAGTAAAGTCGTACCCCACCTTCCTGAAATTGCTCTATAAGTTTTTGGAAATATGACGATTTGAACCAGTACCAAAGAAGTCTATCATCAACATCATCTGAGGTCTTAAAAACTTCGTAAAGTGAGCTAACTATAACATTTTTATCGGTATTCTGATACCCGATAGATCCTATATTTATTCTGGCCGGGTTGTATGCAAATGAGTGTGGAGAAACAATATAATACATTTTTTTATCTGTTTCACGCATAGTACCACCATTTTCAAATCTCTCATCTTGTGGGATAAATCCGTGCTCATTCGTGATAGAATAACTATCCAACGGTAAGTTTTCTCGATTCTTTTCACCTGCGGGATATGTTATATCTTTTAACTTACGCAGTTCCCAACTTTCAGTAAAACCACGAAATCGTAACTTCTGACTAAAAATCAAATTTAAAAAAGCTTTTTTCAACTCCTTCATTTTGTCTAATTTTCGCTGATGAAGGGCGATAAGACGGTCAATACCATAAAATAGTTGTCCAAGTACTTGCTGCTCATCATATTGAGGAACGAGAATATGAATTTCGTTTATGGCTGTTCTTGACAAACTTGGAACACCGGTTGACTCATCTTTCTTTTTCCAGTTGATATTTTGGAATATATCAAATGCAAAATTCAAGTCAACTTTTTCCTTCGGAATGGCGTAAAACAACGTATCTACCGTCCAAAATGGGGCATTCAAGATATAAGGCTTATCAATTGTGCCTTTTCTTCCAATTCCAATTGCATCTTTGTCATAGGATAGGGCTTCACTTACACTAAGCATATAACCGCCCGTTCCATAGACAGGAATATCGCCTTCTGATAGATGTTTGTAATCTCTACCACTACAAACATCGACCAGTTCTCCCAACTTACGTTGTTCCCAAGCGATAAAATATAGATATGACTATATATAATTCAATGTGTTATAATTTATTAAATGGACAAAAGGGGCGTTGTGGAATGGGCGTTAAATTCACATCTGAGTCAGAAATGGAAAGAAGTTTGATAAATGAGTTGGTTTCAGGAGTTTCCCAGTGGACTTATAGGGCAGACTTAAAAAGTGAAGCGGACTTGTGGAACAATTTTAAAAATAAACTTGAAAACAATAATGCAAATGTCTTAAAAGAAATCCCTTTAACGGAACAGGAATTTCAGCAGGTAAAAACACAGCTTACATTTCCAACTTTCGTGGATGCTGCAAAATGGCTTGCTGGTGAGAATGGTATAGCAAAAGTACAGGTGCAGCGCGAGGATGCATCGCTGGGTACAATTAGACTGTCTGTATTATGGAGAGAAGATATTGCTGGCGGGCATTCTAGTTATGAAGTTGTTAGCCAAGTTAAAATCATGAAAAACGACGAAATGGATCGGAATCGTCGTTTTGATGTATCCCTACTTATCAATGGATTGCCTATGATACAGATAGAGCTTAAAAACAGGGCGCATTCTTATATGGATGCATTCCGTCAAGTGCAAAAATATATGCAACAAGGTAAGTATACAGGTATTTTTTCGTGCTTACAGATGTTCGTTGTGTCTAATGGGACTGATACGAGATATATTGCATCGGCGGTTTGCGGAAAACTTAAAGAGCAATTTTTATCTACTTGGGTAGATAAAAATAATAAGGCAGTCAATAATTATTTGGATTTTACAGAACACGTGCTTTCTATACCTCAAGCGCATAAGATGGTGACTCAATATACTGTTATTGACAGTAAGAAAAAAGCATTGATTTTGTTGCGTCCATACCAAATTCACGCTATCGAGGCGATTAAGGATGCGAGCAAGAGGCAGGAGTCTGGCTATGTTTGGCATACAACAGGGTCTGGTAAAACTTTAACAAGTTATAAAGTAGCACGTAATTTATTGCAAATTCCTTCCCTGGATAAAACTATATTTATTGTGGATCGCATAGATTTGGATCAACAGACGACATCGAGTTTTATTAGTTATGCTGAGCACGATGTAATTGAGATAGATGAAACAGACAATGTTACTGATCTGATAAAAAAGTTGCTTTCTGCTGATAGAACAGTTATTGTAACAACAATTCAAAAATTGAATTATGTTATGCGTCGTTTTGAAGGACAGGAAGAAACTCCTAAATTTAAAAAGATGAGAAATCTTCGTTTAGCGTTTGTAGTTGATGAATGCCATAGAGCGATATCTCCTTTGAAGCAACGTGAAATTCAAAAGTTTTTTATTCGCTCTTTATGGTATGGGTTCACTGGGACTCCGATTTTTAAGGAGAATGCAAAAAAAGAAATAGGAAACCTTGCAAGAACAACGGAAGAGCAATATGGTAAGAGAGTCCATGAGTATACTGTTAAAGAAGCCATTCATGATAAGGCAGTATTAGGGTTTCAGGTAGAGTATAAAACTACAATATCAGAGGATGAGCTAAATGAGCTTGTTAGAGTAAGAAGACCTGGTGTAAATCCAGATAGTATGGAACGTCAAGATAAAGAAATGGTTTTGCGCAAGGAAGATTTTGAAAAAGCAGATCATATGCTAGAGGTATTGAATTCAATTGTAAATAAATCAAAAATCAAGTTTGGTTTGGATTTAGGAGTAGGAAAAACATATACAGCTTTATTAACAACTAGTTCAATTGCTAAGGCACAGAGATATTATCTACTTTTGAAAGAAATTAAAGAAGGAAAATCTAAAATTCAGATTTCTGAAAATGTTAAGAAGTCTGTTCCAGATTTTCCCAAATTTGCTATTACATATTCAGTGAGTGAAAATGAAGATGAAAGCGTAGTAAATCAGGAGAAAATGAACGAGGCCATTGATGATTATAATAGACAGTTTGGAACAAGGTTTTCTCTTGAAACAATCAAAGCCTATAATGCAGATATAAATGAGAGACTTGCAAGAAAACAGGAGAAATACCAGTATCGAAAAGAACAATTAGATATTGTTATTGTGGTAGATAGGTTGCTTACGGGGTTTGATGCTCCATGTTTATCGACACTATTTATTGATCGTGCCCCTATGCGTCCGCACGATTTAATTCAAGCTCTTTCGCGAACAAACCGGTTGTTTGATGCTAGGAAAAAGTATGGGCAAATTATAACTTATCAGACACCTGTTACTTTTAAAAAATGCATTGATAAGGCTTTGCAGCTTTATTCCAATGGAGGCGAAAATTATGTTCTAGCACCAGATTATTTTGAAGCCAGGAGGCGTTTTCAAGAAGCAGTAAAGGCGCTTTTGGATATAGCTCCAACTTCTGAAAGTGTAGATGCATTGACAGAATTGGAAGAGATGAAGAAGTTTGCCAAAGGTTATCAGCAATTTGATAAGACGCTTACTGCAATAAAGGTATACAGCGAGTTTGAAGAGGAAATGAAAGAAACTGATCCTGATTGTTCAATTCTGGCAGATATTGATTTAACTGTGCTAGAGGAGTATCAAGGGAAATATGAAAATTTACTTGAACGAATTAAAGCATTAACATCTGATTCAGATGGAGAAGACATTCTGGATATAGATATAGAATATGAGTTGGAAGCATTTACAACTGATGAAATTAATTACCAGTATATTTTAAGTCTTATCCAAGCTTATTTACCAAAACAAAATCAAGCATATCAAGCCCCAACAGCTAAAAATAATGAAGAAATTGAGCAATATTTAGAACAATTAGCACAACGAAATCAAAATCTTGCCTCAATGGTAAAAGAACTGTGGGTGGATGTTAAAGAGGAACCTGAAGCTTATGAGGGACAACAAATTGCGATTTTGCTTGAAAGAAAAATAGAAAGTTTTATTCAAAATCGTGTACAACAATATGCTGATAAATGGTGTATGGATGAGGCTACGTTAAGATTCTTAATTGATAATTATCGACCGCAAAGAGAAAAGCAGAATGGTGAGACTGAGTTGAAAAAATCGGGAGATTACGAGAAATATAAATCGAAAACAAAAGATCCAGTATCTAAATTACATTATTGGAAAGAGGCACGTGGAGATATTGTCAGTATGATAGTAAAAGAAATTCTGCCATTGCGAGAACGGTGACTTAAAATTTTGTAGAATAATAACGGCTATGTTAAAATTGCTAAGAAGAAAAAGAATTTATGCGTCTGTTAAATCTAAAATAGCCTACCATATATGGTAGGCTATTTTAGATAATTTATTATTAGATGATATTATAAAACAAAAAATAAACATTTGGTGGAGACGAAGAGGATCGAACTCTCGACCTTACGGATGCGAACCGTACGCTCTCCCAGCTGAGCTACGTCCCCACTGTATAAAATATCTTACTACTAGGCTTGTAAAACTGCAAGGAAAAGATTGGATGAATTTCAAATGTTGAAAAGTATAAAATAAAAGCTGAAATGATATTTTTTATTTCAGCTTTTATTTCTGTGAACGAACAAGAGAGAAACCAATTAAATTTTTTTCTATAATATTTGTATCATTGAGTTTGTAGATACCTGATAGGATTTCTTTATCAGTGAATTTCAATGCTTTTTCTTGAGACCACTGTTTAAACTTTATTAAAATTTGTTCGCTTGATAATGAAGAGGCTTCTTCTATTAAAAAACAAATTGTTGACAAGCATTCCAGTTCATGATCATCTTTTATCTGATTTACATATAAACAAGCTCGATTTATTGGAGATACGAGCTCTGCAAATTTATTATCTATATTTTCGCTTATAATTTTATTATATAGAATTTTTTTTGCTTCATGAGTATTTTTTGTCTTATGATAAAGTTGAAATTCTTTGATGTTCTTACTTATTATATCTATTGAATGATCATATGGTCCAAATTTGTATTTTTCGAAATGAAAATATTTTTTTTTAGAAAAAATATTGATAAAATAAGCAGCCTTTTGGAGTCTTAATTTGTTGAATTTAGTTAACTTAAGTTTAATTTCCATTAAGACAAGTGCAGATAAGCTAAGTTTTGGTTCTATAGTAGGCAATGCAGAATAGTTTTTGTAAGGTTCATAAATGAAAATATCTATATTAGATGATAGAGGAGTTAATTTTTTTTCAATAATAGATTTTACATCAGCACAAAAAAGTCCGCCATATCCACTTCCCAAAGGTGGAATAGCAATGCTTGATATTTTTAATTCTGCAATTAGAAGTATTAATTGATCAAGACCTTTTTCTATATAATTAATATGTGATTTTTCACGCCATTTATTTTTAGTAGGGAAATTGATGATTAATTTTTCTTTTTCTTTATAATAGTGAAGTGTGCCTATTTTTAGGTTGCCATTTTTACATGCATTGATATAGGATATATTATTTTCAGGAAACTGTAATTTGAATTGATAAGCTATACCTTTTCCCATATAACCTTCACAATTTACGGTGTTTACTAAAGCTTTCGCATCTGATTTTAATAAATCACCTGTTGTATAAGTAAGCATATTTTCACCTCCTGACTAATTTATTAATTACTGAAATTTAGTACGTTAATTTTTATGGGAACATAAAAGGATTTACTTGAATATCTACTGTTGGTGTGTAATTTAGGCAGTTTTGAAGCTTTTCCTTTGCTTTTTTATTATATACATATAAATAAGCAAAGTCTTTTACTGGGACTGTATTTAAGGTTATACATTCGGCCATACAAGCTTGTCTTATTTCAGCATTGTCGTAATCTCTAGTACTTTCTGCATCTAAAATATCCCAGCGAATCCTACTAATACCTTCTTTGTAAGGATATATTTCTGGTTGATCAATATCTAAAGGATGAGAGGGAATAATAAAGAAAGAATTACGCGAGATACATAAACTTCTGCGAATGGTAATAAGCACCATATTTTCTGAATGGTTTTCATGGCATACAGCAAAGTCAAAAGGATTTTTAGGATAAAAATGAAATAACACATATTGAGAGAGTGGATCTCCATAGTTTTCCCTTTTTGCTAGTATTTCTTGGTCTGCTATATCAACAAAATTTAAGTTTGAATTTTGTCTTAATTGGCATCTAGATAGTAAACCATGTTTAAAAATAGAAGGCATATTGTTTAAATGCGTGATATGATATAGCAATTTCCCTTCGCTCGGTTTAACCATGCTATTATCTCCTTCAAAATCGAATTGTCATATAAAATGGATTTAAACTTATTTTAACATATTGAAATAAAAGTTTCTAGGCCGTTATGTATACACGCGCGCTTATTGACAACTTTTGCCGCTGGTGCTACACTTTAAAGTAATTTCATAAGTATTTGATCGATGATGAGGATTAGTAGCTTTGCCAAGCGGACCTCAGCGAGCCGGTGACAGTGCAAGTCCGGCGTTTGGCGGCAGGGTGAATGGACCTTTAAGATACGGCTTGAGCCCGCAAGGGGGTAGACGCCGTCGGGATGCTTCGCCCGTTACCAGGGAAGGGGATATCGGCCATGGCCCGTATCTTAGCGAGCGGACTGATTATTCAGTCAAGCAGGGTGGTACCGCGAAAGTTGTGTCTTTCGTCCCTACATGGGGATGAAGGGCTTTTTTTATTGCCCGATTTGAAGGAGGCTTATATTATGGATAAAGAAAAAAATACCAGGCTGCCGTTGGTGGACCTGATCGAAGTTAAACCAATGCAGGACGGCTACCGCTGGGTAGCGATCACGGCGATGCTGTTCGCTATCGGCATCATTCTGCATACGGTCAGCCCTAATGTGGGCGGCGTGACGCCGAACTGGACGATCGCCATGTATTCTATCGTTATCAATCTGACGAATCCGACGCTGTCGCAGGCTGTGGGCATCGGTTTTATTGCGGGCATCACGCTGGTGCCGTCGTCGAAGTCGGCTTTTCCGCTGGGCAATATCGCCAGCGAGCTTTCGGGGGCGATCACCTGCTGCATCCTGGTCAAGGCGATGCTGCGCTGCGGTTTGGGCAAGTGGAAGCTGCGCCCCCTGGTGACGGGATTTTTGGCAACTATGGCCAGCGGCGGTGTGTTTACTTTCATTTTAAAGATCGTTCTTGCCGCTGCATGTCTGGCTGTATGCCATGCTGCCGGTGGTGGCGATCGTGGGCGCGCTGAACGGCATGATCACCTTTTTGCTGTTCGGGCCGGTGCGGAAGCTGTTTTTTGTGCAGGAGGACGATGAATGATGGAGAGCGTTATCAGGCTGGAAAATTTTTATTTTGCTTATAATAAATCGGAGCTGGTACTGCAGGATATCGACCTGGAGATCAAAAAGGGTTCGTTCACTGTGGTGGCCGGCCCCAGCGGCGCGGGCAAAACTACTTTGTGCAAGGCGATGACGGGCATCGTGCCTTTTTATATGGGCGGACGTTACAGCGGTGATGTGCAGGTGCTGGGCGAATCGACTAAAGGCCGCCGGGTGTCGGATATCGCGATGCGCGTGGGACTGATGCTGGAGGATTACGAAAGCCAGCTGGTTTCGCTGACCGCGGGCGAGGAAGTGGCTTTCAGTTTGCTGAATCACGGTTTTGCGCCGGAGGAGGTGGCGGAGCGTACCCGTAAGGCTTTGGAGGACGTGGGTCTGCCGGGGCGCGAAAGCTATCAGCTGGACGAGCTGTCGGGCGGGCAGCGCCAGCGTTTGCTGCTGGCGGCTACTTTGGCGGTGCATCCAGAGATCATTGTGCTGGATGAGCCGGTATCGGCGATGGACCCGGACGGGGCCCATTCGCTGTATGAGCTGTTATATGCGATCCATCAGCGTTACGGCACGACGATCATCGTAGTTGAGCACCGGGTGGACTATCTGCTGCCTTATGTGACGGACATGGTAGTGTTGAAGGAGGGGCAGCTGGTAACGGCTGATACCTTTGCCGCTGCGGCGCGGACGATGTATGAGGACGAGGAGCTGCGTCCGCTGGTGCCTGCATTATGGCAGGTGAAATTGGGTGTCGAGCGCCGTTTCGGCATCACTTTGGGCGAGTGGCGGACTGAGGCAGAGGCGGCTGCGGAATTACAGCTGCTTGGTTTTGAAGGGGGGAACGCCTGATGCTGGAGGCTAAAGAGGTCAATTTTGCTTACCGCAGGGGTCTGCCGGTACTGAACGATATCGCCTGCACGATCGGTGACGGCGAGTTTGTAGCTTTGTTAGGGCATAACGGCAGCGGCAAGACGACGCTGAGCCGTTTGTTTATGGCACTTTTGCACCCCCGCAGCGGGCAGGTGCTGGTGGATGGCGAGGACGTGGTCAATTACGAGCCTGCTGACTTGGCTGATAAGATCGGCTATGTGTTTCAGAACCCTGATCTGCAGATTTTAGAGGATACGGTGTTTGACGAGGTGGCTTACGGCCCGCGGGCCAAAAAGCTGACGGACGAGACGGTCAAAAACCAGGTGGAGGCTGCTTTGGCGGCGACCGGGCTGTCGGATCTGGCAGAGGCTTATCCGCGTTTGCTGTCCTTTGGGCAGAAGCGGCGTTTGGGTGTGGCGTCGGCGCTGGCGCTCAATCCGCGTACTTTGATCTTAGACGAGATCACCAACGGTCAGGATGCGATCGAGAAAGAGCGGATGATGCAGTATTTGCAGACGCTGAACGAAGAAAAGGGGATCACGATCGTGTTGATCTCGCATGATATGGACGTGGTGCGCCGTTATGCGAAGCGGGCCATTGTCCTGAAGGACGGCGACCTGGTGTATGACGGTACGCCGACGGAGCTGTTCGGCGGTGCGTATGCTGTGGAGGAATGGGGCCTGCGCCGGCCGACGGCGGCTGCTTTGGCGGGCAGTCTGGGTTTTACGGCGGCGACACCCGAGGAGTTCTGCCGCCTGTTGGTGCGGAAAGGAGCTGAGGACTGATGCGGATCAGTGCGTTTACTCAAATCATTGTCACTGTCGCTGTGACGGCGTGGGTCTTTATCCTGCCGGTCAAGGCGGTGGCGACGATCCTGGTTTTTGAGCTGGCTTTACTGCTGTCGATCAAGCGCGACCGCATGACGATGGCGGCGATCGGCGGTGTTCACCGGGCTGATGATCCTGTTCCAGCTGCTGTTCGGTTCGCCGCTGGAGGTGGCGCTGACGGGCGGCCTGCGGATGCTGGTCATGACGATGGCGTTTTTGTGTATGCTGGCGGCGACGCGTATCCAGGATATTGCCCAGACGCTGGTGGACCGTTTCCACCTGCCCTGTGAATATGCTTTTATGCTGACGACGGCGCTGCGTTTCGTGCCTAATTTCCTAGCTGACAGCGAGATCACGCTGGATGCTCAGTCCTGCCGCGGTTATTCCAACCGGGGCAACTGCGTGAAACGCCTGCTTTCGTATGTCGTGGTCATCAGACCGCTGGTCATGCGGGCGGTGGCCAAGTCCGAAACGCTGGCGCTGAGTATGGAGCTGAAGGGTTTCGGCAGCAATACTTATAAAAATATGCCGCGAGAGCCGCTGGGAGCCGCCGATTTTATCGTGCTGGGGCTGGTCGTGGTCCTGAGTACCTATCCGTTCTGGAAATAATGCCCGGCTGAAAATTTTAAATCATCCTGCAAGCAGCTGCTGCCTTAGAAAGGGAGCGGCTGCTTTTTTTTGAGTAATATAATAATTTTATTGCCTAAAAGAATATAAATTACAGTTGATAAAAATAATAAATATGATAGAATAAAATCAGCAAAGTATATAAAAATATCGAACTATTTTAAATGTATGGATAGAAGGTGGCTGTAATGGTACAATCGGGTGATACTCTCGTTTTATCTTTAGCTGAATTACTGGGCGGCAAGCAGGTGGATACCGGAGTCATCGACAGGGCTCTGGCGGAGCTCTGTTCTGCTTTTGATTTTGACGGCGGGCTGATCTATGAATTGGACCAGTACAACCATCTGCATCTGAAAGAACGCTTTCTGCGTAAGGAACTGCCTTTGCGGGGCAGCTTTCCGATAGACGCGGTCGACGCTGCTTACCGCAGCTATCTGGCTCAGGAAACCTTTGTCTGGCTGGAGCGTGGACAAAAGAGCAGCGCGGCTGAAAAGGCCTTGCTGGAGCTGTTTGCGGCGCAGTCGCTGGTAGTGGCTTCCGTAGTCGATGAAACGCTGCAGATCTACGGGCTGCTGGTATTTGTACAGCAGTCGGCCCGGCCGGTGCCGCCGGCAGGCACGCAGCAGCTGCTGAAGACAGTGCTGTCGATGTTTGGCCGGTATATAGGGGTGCGGGTCTATCAGAACAAGCTGACTTTTGCCAAAAATTCGCTGGAAAGCATTTTGGATAATACGGGTATAGATATTTATGTCAACGATTTCCATACCCATGATATTTTATATGCCAATCGTTCTATGGCGGCCCCGTACGGCGGTATTTCGCAGTTTTTGGGGCGCAAGTGCTGGGAGGTGCTGTTCCCGGGTCAAAACGGGCCTTGTGCTTTCTGCCCGCAGCAAAAGCTGATCGATGAGAACGGTGAACCGACTAAGATCTATTCCTGGGATTATCAGCGGCCTTTCGACGGTTCCTGGTTCAGGGTGTTCAGCGCGGCGTTCCGCTGGGTGGACGGCAGACTGGCCCATGTAGTGAGCAGTGCCGATATCACTGACAATAAGCGCAACGAAGCTTTGGTCGAGTATCTGGCCAATTATGATTCGCTGACGAACCTGCCGAACCGCCGGATGCTGGTGAAGGAGTGCGAGCGCCGGATCGACAAAACGCAGGAGGGCGGCGAAGGTTATCTGCTGTTTTTTGACATCGACGGTTTTAAAAAGATCAACGATACCTTTGGTCACGAAGCGGGGGACGAGTTCTTAGTGCAGCTGGGACAGTTTTTTTCCGGTATCCCGCTGCTGCATGACGCTATTTACCGCAACGGCGGCGATGAGTTCATCGCGATCATCGACGGGGATAAAACGGAAGCCAATATCCGGAATCTGGCCAGCTTTATCCATCGGCGGTTTGCCCAGCCCTGGCGGCTGAAAAGGGGCGAGGTGTTCTGCAATGTCAGTATCGGCGTGGCGCGTTATCCCGAGGACGGGAGGACGGCGGAGGAGCTGCTGCTCAAAGCTGATCAGGCCATGTACAAGGTGAAAAAAGCCGGCGGTAAGGGTGTCCTGTTTGGGTACGAGCTGTAAATCGTAATAATAAAAGCCTTTATGACTTTGTCATAAAGGCTTTTTTATGCGCAGATCCTGATGATCAGTGGCGGTCAGTCTTGGCTGCCTCCAGGTAAAAGTCCAAAAACAGCTGGGCGGTGGCGCTTAACCGGTCTTTTTTGGACCAGAACAGCGTCTGTTCAAAATACAGTTCATCATCAGCCAGCAGCTGCTGCTGCAACCCTTGGGGGAAGTCGTCCCTGCCGCCGGCGGAAACGATGGCGATGCCGCTGCCGTCCTGCACGAAAGCGAGTGCGGCAGTATTGGTGGTGGCGATAAAGCGGATCTTGGGCATGAAGCCGTGCTTGAGGCAGGCTTTGCGCAGCAGGCTGTAGCAGCCGAAGTTACAGCAGACAGGGATATTCTGTAATTGTTTCGGCGTCAGCGGCTGCTGTGGATCAAGGCCGCAGTTTGCCTGCGGACTGTAAACGGCGTAAAAATATTCTTTCTGAGTTTTGTGGGCGGCAAACAGCTGCGGTGACGGCAGCGGCGCGTTGGCAAAGGCAAAATCACTGCTGTTTTCCGCAATATGTCTGGTCTGGGCGCTGACGGCTTCTTCCCGGAACTGGAAGCAGATTTCGGGATAGGCGGCCGCAAAGGGACGCAGATAGGTGTTGATGAAAAAGGTGCTTTTGGCAGGCGAAACGCTGAAGCGCAGTGTGCCGGAAGCTTTTTTATTGAAGCTCTGCATATCTAAAAGGATGGTTTCTTCGGTGCGGCAGATCTGGCGGGCCTTGCCCAGGAAGGCTTCCCCGGCTTCGGTCAGGGTCAGCTGGCGTTTGCCGCGCGCAGTCTGGATCAGCTTGGCGCCGTAATAGTGCTCCAGCGTTTTGATCTGGGCGCTGAGGGCCGGCTGGGCCAGGGCCAGTTTTTTGGAAGCTGTGGTCAGGTTCCCTGTTTCGGCGACGGTGATAAAATTACGGTAAAATTCAAAATCCATAGCTCACCTCTAAAAAATATAAGAAATTCTTATTATAATAACAAAGAAATAGTATTTTACTTTTTTATACCACCATTCTACAATAAAAATAGTTTGAGAGCAAGAAGGGGATGGGGTTATGTACGGAAGTAAACGCAAGCGCCGCCTGCACAGCGTAGCGGTATTGCTGGGACCGCTAAGCTTCGGCTTGACGATACTGCTGCTGGAATGGTTCTTTGGCTTCAAAGCGGCTGCGGCGCTGGGGACGACGGTCTGGATGGCGCTGTGGTGGATATTGCGGCCGGTCAATATTTCGGTGACGGCGTTCGTGCCGATCGGTGTCAACGCATTGTTTGACCTGATCCCGATGCAGCACGTTATCAGTCAGTATTTTTCTGAGATCATCGTGCTGCTGTTCGGCGCTGATCTGGTCTGCCTGACCTGGGCGACGACGGGACTCGACAAGCGGCTGGCGATCAAGACCCTGTGCTGTATCGGCACGTCACTGCGGCAGCAGATAGCAGTCTGGCTGCTGGTAGCGACGGTACTGTCCATCTTTCTGCCGAATGTGGTCGTCTGTACGATCTTGGTACCGGTAGCGGTATCCATGCTGCAGTTTATTGGCGAGGAAAACATCAAAAACAGTAAGCTGGCAGTGCCGATCCTGCTGGCGATCGTCTGGGGCGCGGGCATCGGCGGCTTCGGCTCGCCTTTGGGCGGGGCGGCGAACCTGGTGGCGATCAGCTATCTGGAAAAGCTGACAGGACAGGAATTTATGTATATCGACTGGGTGGTGCGTTTTCTGCCGCTTTTGGTACTGGTCCTGCTGCTGAATCTGTTTTTCCTGTTCCATTTGCCGGTGCCGGTAAAGCGCTTGGCTGGTACCAGCGAATATTTTAAGGAAATGTACGCGCAGCTGGGTACGATACGGCTGGGCGAAAAAATCAGCCTGGGGCTGTTTGT
>ENA-ORUX01001203-ORUX01001203.1-human-gut-metagenome-genome-assembly--contig:-NODE-1203-length-20824-cov-6.198132_pt1 | contig 20824 bp, 20 predicted proteins | sample MGYA00242087_ERZ509225 | MGnify/ENA primary metagenome ERZ509225 (study PRJEB26280, sample SAMEA2338864) | human gut metagenome | biome: human gut; feature: human-associated habitat; material: faeces... | reverse complement strand
GCATCGGCCTGCCGGTGAGCTACTTTTACTCGTTCTTCCGCAGCGTTTCCCGGCAGATCAAACAGATGCACCTGCCGCGTGCCTTCTACCGTGTGGAGCTGGCCGACACCGGCATTGCTGTGTGGATGTACGGCCAGCAGGACAAGCCCGAACCCACCAGCCGCCACGCATGGGACAGCTTTTACTGCGCCTACCGCACGGACAATGCGGTGTACCTCTACGTAGAGAAAGAGAAAGCTTACTTACTGAACGACCGCATGGAAGTGGTGTGGAAGTTTTTGGCCGGCATCCTGCCCAAAGAAAAGCTGCACGACTGCAGAAAAGGTTAAGCCCAAAAAAAATGCACACGCAAAAAAGAACTGCTGATGAGATATCAGCAGTTCTTTTCTTTTATAAAGACCCACGCTGCGGCAAAGCAAAAGCGCAGCGTGGGTACGGAAATAGCGTTATAAAGTTTTAACGGGCCAGAGTGTACTTGTGCAGGGTCTTGCGCACTGCGCCGTTACCGGCGTACAGCTCCTTGACCATGCCCTCGATCTTTTCGCCCAGACCGACGGCGTACAGATCCACACCGAACACATCGGCACGGCTGTACAGAGCCTTCAGGCAGCTGAAGTCCTGCTCGCCTTCCTTGACCTCCAAGGGGTTGACGATGGCCTGCAGCTCAGCCAGCAGCGGATCGGGAGAGATCTCGAAGGGCTGGCCGTTGTCGTCGATGCCCTTCAGGTAGCGGGCATAACCTGCCAGCACCAGCGGGATCAGCACGAGGTTGGACTTGTCCAGACCGCGCTCCTCGTAAGCCTTGATGGTCTCGCCGAAGCGGATCGCCAGCTTCTGGGAGGTATCGGTAGCGATACGCTGGGGAGCATCAGGCATGAAGGGGTTGGGCAGACGGCGGTTGATGACAGCGCCGATGAACTCGTAGGGGTTCAGCACGCCGGGATCAACGACCACGGGCATCGCCTCGATATAGCCGACCTTCTGGATGAAGGAGCGCAGATCCTCGTCTGCCATCTCGGCAGAGATGAGGGTGTAGCCCAGCATACAGCCATAGATAGACATGGCAGTGTGCAGGGGGTTCAGGCAGGTGCAGACCTTCATCTTCTCGATCTTGTCCACGGTCTCGCGGTCGCAGTACAGTACACCGCCCAGCTCCAGCGGAGGACGGCCATTGGTGTAGTGATCCTCGATGCACAGGTACTGGGTCTCCTCAGCGTTGACGAAGGGAGCGGTGAAGGTGTGCTTCTCGGTAACGATGGTGTAGTTATCCTCAAAGCCATCCTTTGCCAGCATCTCCTGCACCTTTGCGTCCGGGCGCGGGGTGATCTTGTCGATCATGCTCCACGGGAAGGTGATCTTGGTCTCGTCCTGCACATAGGCCAGGAACTCTGCGGGCACCAGACCCTGCTCCACCCACTTTGCAGCGTAGGCGTGGACAGCGGTCTTGACCTTATCGCCGTTGTGAGAGCAGTTATCCATGCTCTGGACGGTCAGGGGCAGCTTGCCGGCCTTGAAGCGCTCGTACAGCAGAGCGGTGACCTTGCCCATGGCCAGCACGGGGGTCAGACCGCGCTCCAAGTCAGCGGGAGCAACGCCGTAGCCCTTCTCAGTGATGGTAAAGGAGATCATCTGCAGGCTGGGGTTTTGGAAGATCTCCACCAGACGTGCCCAGTCGGCGCCGAAGGAATAGTCAGCCTTCAGGCTCTCGGTAACGGAAGCGACGACCTTCTTCTCGATCTCGCCGGTGGACTTCAGGCAGACCAGCAGGCTCAGGTTATCGTAGGGCTGGTAAGCCTTGTCGATGATCTCGTAGTCGAAGCTCTCGGCCACGATGACGCCGCGGTCGTACTTGCCGCTGTTCAGTGCATCGTTCAGCACGGCAGCGGGGAAAGCGCGGAAGATGTTGCCGGCACCGAAGTGCACCCAAGTGGGCTCGGCGTGAGTCTTGGCCTTCACAGCCTCAATGTCGAATTTGGGCAGCTCGTAGCCCTTTTCTGCCCACTCGGCGGACAGATTGCCGTTTTTAATATCAGACAGCTTCATAGTAATCAGCCCTTCTTTTCTTCATCCAGACGGTCCAGCAGATCCCAGATACCCAGCATATACTGGATGCCCAGAGCACGGTCATACTTGCCATAGCCGGGGCGGCAGACGCCGGGACCTTCCTCCCACAGCTGACGGCCGTGGTCGGGGCGGATGTAGCCCTCAAAGCCGCAGTCATGGTATGCGCGCATTACCTCAATGATGCCAGTCTCGCCGCAGCAGTCGCGGTGCGCAGCCTCAGAGAAGTCGCCGTTGGGGAAGTGGTGGATGTTGCGGACGTGACCGAAAGCAATACGGTCGCAGTGCTTGCGGATGATCTCGGCACAGTTATTGTTGGGGTTTGCGTTCAGGCTGCCGGTGCACAGGGTCAGGCAGTTGTACGGATCGTCCACCATCTTCAGGAAGCGGTCGATGCTGGGCTCGTCCACCAGCAGGCGGGGCAGGCCGAAGATATCCCAAGGAGGATCGTCCATGTGGATGGCCATCTTGATGTCGCACTCGCGGCAGGTGGGCATCAGGGCTTCGAGGAAGTACTTCAGGTTCTCCCACAGCTTCTCCTTGGTGACAGGGGCATAGGCCTTGAACAGCTCGTCCAGCTTTGCCATGCGCTCCGGCTCCCAGCCGGGGAAGGTCATGTTGTACTTCTCGGTGAAGGACATGATATACTCAGCCATAGCCTTGTAATCGCCCTTGATCTTGTCCTTCTCGTAGAACAGTGCGGTAGAACCGTCGCCTACCGGGTGGAACAGGTCGGTGCGGGTCCAGTCGAAGATGGGCATGAAGTTGTAGCAGATGACCTTGACACCAAACTTGGACAGGTTGCGGATGCACTGCTTGTAGTTCTCGATATACTGGTCGCGGGTGGGCAGACCGATCTTGATATCGTCGTGCACATTGACGGACTCGACAACATCCATATCAAAGCCGTAGGCGTGGATCTGGTCTGCAACCTTCTGGATCTCGTCGATTTCCCAGATCTCGCCGGGCATCTTGTTGTGCAGTGCCCAGACGATGCTGGTCACGCCGGGGATCTGCTTGATGTCGCTCAGGGTGACGGGGTCGTTGCCCTCGCCATACCAGCGCCAACCCATTTTCATAGGCATAGAGAAGTTCCTCCTGTCGTTATTTATCATGTGGCACGCGCAGAACGCCTGCACGCTCTTCTTGCTTATATTCTAATATATCAGTTGTAAAATAGCAATACGCGCAATGCCAATTTTTTGTGTTTATTCTTGTATACTTTACACAAAAACGGCAAAATGCCAGTTTTTTAACAAGGTTTTTGGGCAGTGTGCTGCTTTCCTTCCATAGATTCCCTACTCTGCCGCTGGGCTGCCCAAGCAATAGCTTGTAACCACAAGCGTGTAGTTCTCTGACCCGCCCGGCGCAAAGCAGTCTGTTCCGGTTGACAATTCCTATAAAAACCTTTATATTCAAAACATTCAGCGCCCGCGAAAACTGCCGGGCGCACTCATCCGCTTCTATCCAAACTTCTATATATAAAGGAGGATCCGCTATGGTTTCACCTGACAAGTGCATCGCCGGGCGTTCCGCTGCCGATTGGATCGCGGCATATCCCGTGGTCTCCGACCTCTGCGCCCTGAAGGAGACTGCATGGGTAAACCCGGACAAGCTGCCCTTTGCACAGGCTGCGGCTGCCTGTCCGCTGACCCTTGCCGACATCGAGGACGCCGCCGCACGGCTGGAGCGTTTTGCCCCCTACCTTGCCGCCGTCTTTCCAGAAACTGCTGCGACCGGCGGCATCATTGAATCCCCTGTCCGACCCATCCCCCGGATGCAAAAGGTGCTGGAAGAGCGCAGCGGCACCCCCATCGCCGGACAGATATGGGTCAAGCTGGACAGCCACCTGCCTATTTCCGGTTCCATCAAAGCCCGTGGCGGCATTTACGAGGTGCTGAAAACCGCCGAGGACATTGCCCTGCACAGCGGAATGCTGCACCTGACCGACAACTACGCCGTTCTGGCAGAGGAGCACTTCCGCAAGCTGTTCTCGCAATACTCCATTGCGGTGGGTTCCACCGGAAATCTGGGGCTTTCCATCGGCATCATGAGCGCAAAGCTGGGGTTTCAGGTCACCGTACATATGTCCGCTGACGCGCGGCAGTGGAAAAAAGACCTGCTCCGCAGCCGGGGCGTCAAGGTGGTGGAATACGCCTCCGATTACAGCATCGCCGTGACCGAGGGGCGCAAGCTGGCGGCGGGCGACCCCTACTGCCATTTTGTGGATGACGAAAACTCCAAGACCCTCTTTCTGGGCTATGCTGTGGCTGCTCTGCGGTTAAAAAAGCAGCTGGATGCGCAGGGCGTCACCGTGGACGCGGAGCATCCCCTCTTCGCCTATCTGCCCTGCGGCGTGGGCGGCGGCCCCGGCGGCGTAGCCTTTGGCCTGAAGATGCTGTTCGGCGATGCCGCACACTGCTTTTTTGCCGAGCCCACCCACTCCTCCTGCATGATGCTGGGCATGGCTACCGGCGAAAACAGCAGCGTCTGTGTGCGGGACTTTGGCATCGACAACCGCACCGCCGCCGATGGTCTTGCCGTGGGGCGCGCTTCCGGCTTTGTGGGCGGGCTGATGCGCCCCTTTATGAGCGGCTGCTACACCCTGCAGGACGAGCGGATGTATACCCTTCTGGCACAGCTGGCAGATGCCGAAGATCTTTACCTTGAGCCCAGCGCTCTGGCGGGAATGTACGGCCCGGTGCTCACCCAGCCCGGGCAGCTGCTTGGCGCTTACACCGAAGCTGCCCTGCCCGCCGGTACGCTGGCAAACGCCACCCATCTGGTCTGGGCCACCGGCGGGAATATGGTCCCCCGGGAAGAAATGCAGCGCTACTACGCAAAAGGCAAGGCGCTGGCACAGAAATAAACAAAAGCCGCCTTTCGTGCCTTGCAGCACAAAAAGCGGCTTTTTATCGTCTTATTTCAAGAGCAAGGAGCCTTACGGAAGCTTATTCCGGCAGATCCTCTTCGTTCTCCAGGCTGTGCCAGACGTTCTGGACTGCTGTGCACTGAAGCCATACGAGCCACTTTTGATTGTTTGATCACAGTATACCATATTTTAAATTTTATCGCAAGTACGATATTATTTTATAAGTGCACTTTCAATTTCTGTTTGTTTTCTCTCAGCTATTTGGTTCTTGTCATGTAACCGTCTATCCCATCTTTTCAGGTCAAAAAGGCTTCGTCCTCTACTATTTCTCCGCCGACTGTCACTGTCCCAGTCAAAGATGCACTTTCATCTGCATCTTTATTTCTTACCGATAAAACCGCACTTTTAAATAAGTATCATTTCTTCATCGTTTCCTGCTATTTTGGGGTTATTCTAGGCTGCTCTGCATGGTTTTCTGTATTTATAGGGTAAAGTTTTCCACCATTTTATGAGGGCTGTTGCAAAGTATCTCTGGCGGCTCTGGTGACTTAAAAAGTAAATTTCAATTCTTTTTCGCACACTATCTAAAATATTATTGCTAAATCTCATCAAATTGTCACCTTTGGCTTGACACTTACATGAAATGGTGATAGCTTTGTGATAGCAATTCGTCTCATTTTGCGCACGATTACAACAATTGGAGGAATCACCGTGAAAAAGAAAATTCTAGCTCTCCTATTGACGGCTACATTGTGCTTATCACTGGCCGTCCCCTGCTTCGCAGCATCAAAACCAGCAGTTGAGGTCATGTGGACTTCGTTCTACATGAACTATGTTGGTGGCGTTGAGCCTACCATCTATTTTCGAAATAATTCAGGCAAAACCATAAAATACATCGACTGGTATCTGACTGCATATAACGCTGTTGGCGACCCTGTCCGCTGCGATGTGAGCCGTAAATCTACCGTCATCGCTGAAACTGTCGGCCCAATCCCTACTTTTGTGGCAAGCCCCAAGCCATCTTCTGATATTTACGCGAACACCGACAGTCATGTAGATAACGATAATCCGTTCAAGCAATATAATATTCTTAGTTACTACATTAACGATGGTGATAATCAAAAGGCCGTTTACTCAGACAAAAACGGAAATTTCTTTTCTCACACATCCGACTGGATTATTGGCAGTAACGATACTTACGCATATCTGACGGACGATGAAGTGCGCAATGCTATCTACGATGGCGACTGCAAAACGACATTCGAGGTCTGCTGGTACAACACCACTATTGACGACTTCCGGGTTGCTAAGGCTGTTGTCACCTTTATGGATGGAAGCAAAACCACCGTTTCCGGTTCTAACGTCTACTCGAAATATTATAATCACCATCTGACAAATGGTCCCTTTATGTCCCAACTCTCAAAATATAGTGCGGTGTACAGCTACTCCGATTATGTCAAGTACAATCCTGATCTAGCCGCTGCATTCGGCGATAACCAAAAAGCGCTCTTCGAGCATTTCATCAACAATGGCATGAAGGAAGGCCGTCAGGCAAGCAGCGAGTTTAACCTTGCTGCATACAAGGCAAACAACCCAGATTTGGTATCCATCTTTGGTGACGACAACGCAAAATACTACGAACACTACATTTCCAGCGGCAAGGCGGAAGGTCGCAAAGCTATCTAATTCATGACTAAAAATGCCCTTGCTCCATCTACGGAGTGAGGGCATTTACCTTACATTTTTGTTTTGATAGTTATTTAACATTGTTCGAGCGTGAAAAATCCAGTGTATTTGCTGTGGAGATGTAATATTTCCCCTCCTTCTAGCACCCTGTTTTCCAGAAAAACACCCGAAATCCCCCCATTTCTGGGTGAAATCTACTCAAAACCGACCATAAACGACACAAAAGTAGGAGTAAAATACCGCTTCGGTCATTGAATCGGTGACGCAATCGGTGGGGTTGTTTTTGCCATTTTGGGCATAAACCGATCTCCTCTTCCGGAAAAATCCGAAAGGTCACGGTGGTACACTTCTGTTCCATGCCGCCGGGGATACCATTTGAAGCCCCCTTACAAGGGTGTCGATTTGTGACACATCCTTACGACAGCACAATATAAATCATTGCCCAAACCACCAATGCAAGCCCCAGCATTCCAAGCGAGAACAGCAAATTGATAACTACATCGCTCTGATCTGCGCTGTTCTGCGGCTCTGTATCCATCTTTTCTTCCGTGTCCACTCGTGTCGATTGGCTTGAATGCACTGTACTGTGATAGCTTACACGGCTGCCGGAGCTGGACGAGCTGGGAAATGTGCTCTTGAAGGTCTGCGAATAGTGGGCGTAACCCTCTGCACCCTTGCCAAAATATCCGTAATCTGCCATGTGCTGTACATCCTTTCTGTGCCTTTTCTAGGCCTCTAAGCTGATTATAACACAGCGATAGTACGATAAAAAGGAATTTCAGTTCACATTCCGTAAAAGTTCCGGGCAACCAGTGTCAATTTGAAACGAGTTTGATTTTTTGAACCTTAACTTTTAGTTCTGGCCACCGCCGGACTGCACTCTTGACAATAATTAAGGACTGCATTGCAAACAAGCATCACCTATCAATGTCATGGTCTGCTTCTGAAGAAAAAATCGGTTAAATAAAAACCGTTGCCATTGCTGGTAACGGTCTGAAAAAATATTTTTGCTCGTCTAGTTCTATGCCGGACGGGCTTTTTTTTAAATATCAATCGTCAGTGACAAGAGATACCTTTTTAGGTTCCGGTATTTGCTGAGGTTCATTCCCACGATTTAGCCAATTTTTATAATTTAATGCGGCAAGAAGTCCATTATAATAACAGTCGTTAAAGTCTTCATTTTCAAATGTATCTGGAAATTTTCTAGCATAAGTGTTGTACAGTTCTTGTGTTGTACATTTTTCTTTTTCAAGAAAATCAAAAAGGTCGCTGTAAGATTTCAATTCCCCAGAATGGTTTGCTTCAAATGATAATATTCGTCCAGTCATTAACGCCCTACGTTCTGAAAATTTTGGAGTTTTGTCGTTTCCGATAATCCCAAGCTTGTGAATGTTTTCTGGATCACTAATATATCCACTCGTCCATGTGTTTCGCAGATAGCCCTTGTATTCAAAGCCACGATCAAGAGCAGCTAGACGGCATACGTCTCGAATCGCAGCTTCTCTCGGCCAAGAGAGCTTAGAAAGTTGGTATTTCCATTGAATATCTCTCAGCTTCTGCCACTCAATCACAGGCTTTTTCTCATCCTCGAAACACAAACCATTCTGCACTGCATACTTCAGAGCATCACACCGCCTACTCGCTTCCGATGTGCAGGTTCCCCATTCGTTATCTAAACGCCGCAGTGCCCTATCAAACGGTGCTTGCTTTGCTGCATCAATGCCAAATGCCGCTCCAAGCAAACCCAAACCAAGTAACAGTCCCATAATCTAAACCTCCTGACGATGTTTTTTATTATAGACTGCATTATAACACAGTCATTGTCCAATAAACCTCATTTCCAAGCGCATGAAAATGCCAGTCCACCTATCAATTTGAGGATAACCGTTGACGCTGCCAGCGGAACCGCCCCTATCCCTGTACCAGATAATCCCCCTGTTCGGCGGGATTTTTGGAGCGAGGATGAAATATCGGGATGTACTGGCCTGACTGCTGGAGTCAATCACCGCCGGGAAAATGAAAATAGCCCCCTGTTCACTGTTCGGTCTGTTCCTGTTCCATCCGGGCTTGAACGGCTTTCAAAATATATTCCGATAGGCTTTCCCCCGCCTGTTTTGCCGCTGCTCGGATTTGGGAGTCAACTTCTTTCGGCGGTCTAATTGTGATACTGCCCATCTTTTTGTTATGGGCAACACTTGCCCTTATTTGTGCATCACTCGACATTTTGAAACACTCCCTTTCGCCATATAACGTAATTATATAATACGCTCTGTTCGCCTGTCAATCTGTAAATCAGTCGACTTATACATTTTGCACAATCAGTCGACTGGTATTCTTGTGCAGTATTCCGTCTTGTTTTGTAATATAAGTCGACTTATAATATAACCAGTGACCAACACACCATCACACAAATCGAAAAGGAGATTTCATCATGAGCATTGACAACATTTTGATCCTTGTCGAGCAGTATAAAGAGGCCGCACAACTGATCGAAGCAGCGCAAGCCGAACAGGAAGCCTTAAAGTCCAAAATTCGAGATGCACTGACCGAGCGCAATGTGAACTATCTGGAAGTCGGATGCCACAAAATCCGTCTGTCCGACTTTTCCAGCACACGGCTGGACAGCAAAGCTATCAAGACAGTTGCCCCAGAACTTTACGAGCAGTACAGCAAAACCGTTACCGGCCAGCGACTTACCGTAAATTAAAAAGAAAAGCCCCCATGAATGCAACCGACCAAAGCAACATTCAAGAGAGCCTATAGAATCCGCCTGGAAGCGGAGTTCATTTATATTATAGTCCCGCTTCCCTCTTTTTTCAAGTAGAGAGGAAACCACCAAATGAAACAAACTGTTAAAACCTCCCGTGCCGCCGGGCAGCTGGAAAAGATGTTCCGCGAACTCAACAAGCACTATTTTAACGGCATTTTGCCGGAGCCTGTCATAAGCCTGAAGAAAACGCCTTCCGCCTACGGTCACATTACCTGTTCCAAGGTCTGGCAAGCTGGGCAAGAGAGCAAGTATGAAATCAATATTTCATCCGCAACTTTAGGCAGACCCATAGAAGAAACTGCTGCCACCCTGCTTCATGAAATGGTGCACGAGTACTGCTTAGAGAGCGGCATCAAAGACACCTCCACAAACGGAGTTTATCACAACAAGAACTTTAAAGTACAGGCAGAGGCGCACGGCTTGCTTGTAGACCACCATCCAAAATATGGATGGACGATTACCAGCCCTTCCGAAGAACTGCTCGGCTTCATCATTTTTATGGGCTGGGAAGACATTCAAATGTGTGAGCGACTTGCATGGGCAGACATGGTAGGCACCGGAAACGGCAGCAAAGCACCCGGAAGCAGCGAAACAGGAGCACCACGGCCACCCAAAGCAAAGAGCAGCACTCGCAAATGGATTTGCCCAAAATGTGGGACAAGAATCCGAAGCACCAAAGAAGTGCGTGTGATTTGTGCAGCCTGCATGGAGTTGTTCGTGAAAGCTGAATAAGTCCAGCCTGACAAGATTGATTGGCACGAGTGAGAGTAGTGCTTTCTTATTTAATATAAGAAGAGAGGATTTATATGCTTGCCAGTTTTCCTATACGACTAAGCACCTTGCGCATCTCCGCCGGGATGTCACAGAGAGAACTTGCCTATTGTATCAACACAAACCGATGGACAATCACAAGTTGGGAGAACGGCCAATCCTCTCCTACTTGCGAGAAGCTGGCCGTGCTTGCTACTTACTTTAATGTATCAGCGGATTATTTATTGGGGCTATCAAGTGAAAGAAATCATATCTTTTAGCACAATTTATTTATCCACTTGAAGGCATTTTCTGTTATGCTATACTAATATCACAATCTTATATACACACAGAAGGGTGGGTTCCCATGAAAAACGCAAAGAAAGAAAAGCATCATTGGGTTCCTCTTGAACAGCGATATGCTCCATTATTCCGCGATGGCCAAAGTGTACTTTACCGCAATGGTGACCATCCAAGTCGCTTTGATGGTCATTTTATTCCTGCCAATGCGTTCTTTGGTCAACTTTCCGATGGAAGACGTTTCATTGTCGTTGTCGAAGGCAACAAGGTTGGAATGGTCTCTCACACTGGACTTAGTATGTGGGATAGTACATTCTACCAATCAATCCTTGATTTTTTGAAAAAAGCGGGCATCAAATTCACTCAATTCGGCGCAATCTCTAATATCCACCACGCTGATTTCACACCCGCCATTCATAATTCGCAAGACCTTATTCTTTCAAATCTATACTCGGCTCATACAGTTTTCCACCCTTTCACTGACTATATTCTCTTTATCGCAGATCAACAAGATCCTCTTACTGAGTGCACAAAAAAGTCGTTCAAGAATTTTCAAGTGTCCGCCAGCTCAATGAAAATACTGAAAGATATTTCTCTTTCTTTGTTTCATTTAGAGCGAGAATATATGGACTCTTATTTTCTTGAAAACAAGAATACTGAACGTCGTCTAAAAGCTCTTAATCGCTGGTATGCCTTTCTCGGTTATAAAATACGTTTTGATACAGAACCCTTTCAAGTTCCAATCTTCAATGCAACTCTAAATGACCTGTATCTAGTAGACACAGCTTATCTTAAATCCGCACAATATCCTTTGTCTTCAAATCCAAGGCCCGAAAAAATATTCTATTGTGAGCTTTTACTTGAGACTGCACATCAGTTAAAGAGAGAGCCTCTTGTTGGGAGAGATTTTTCTCTTCATCAGACCGCAGTCAAGTTTTATTCTGAAAAAAAGAATCCTAAACCTGTTCGTATGATTAAACAAGATCCGCCTAAAGACACATCACCTGAAACTGCACCAAGCGATAAAACATACCGTACTCCCATTTCAAAAACAAAAAAGCTTTCTGCTGTACCCTCAGAGTTTCAGTATGAAAAGCATACACTTTATGTGTACCAAGGCACTATAAAATGCACCCGCAACCATCATAGAACAGTATGCGTCACAGCCAATATCCCAACCGCCTCCAATATCATTGCCGTTCTAAATGTAAATTTATGCCTAGAGTGCCACCGCTTCTTTATTAGCTACGATGAATATGCCAGATACCTTGAACGCTACAAATCGCTCTTAACCCGCATTGTTCTCGTAAATGGAAACGGTTCAGAATTATTTTCTGGCAACTTTGCAAAAGCATCGCCTCTAAAGCTGTGTGGTTATTCTGTGTCTCAAAGCAAAGGCTTTTCACAGCAGGAGCGAGAGAACCTTCTTGCCGGAGTGATTCACAACGGTATCATGTCCAAGCCCGATGTCATTCAATATCTAAATTGGTTCATAAAGATGAATGGTCATAAGACCGGGAACTCGATTGCAAAAGAAAAATGGGAGAGTGACCTTGCATTTGTTCGCTCCCTTGATATTAAAAAGCAGACCACCTATACCATTTCAAATGTTGTTCCCTATAAGCAGCGGCGCTCCAAAAAGTAACACGCAGCAAATTTGCGTAAGGCTAGAGTGTATTCTATTCTTACGTCGCATTCCCTCACGAAATCCATAAAAATAGACTTGCTTTTCGCCTTTATTTACGGAACGTTAAGCAAGTCTTTATTTTCAAATTTACATTGAGAGAGGATTTTTCAAAATGGCACATATTGCTTATGTCCGTGTTTCTACTGAAGAGCAAAACGAAGCTCGTCAAATCGAAGCACTAGAAAAACGCGGCATTGGTAAATGGTTCACCGAAAAAATCAGTGCCAAAGATATGAACCGACCCCAGTTGAATGCCATGCTCGATTACGTCCGTGAAGGCGACACCGTTTACATCCATGATTTTAGCCGACTTGCCAGAAGCACCAAAGACCTTTTGGAAATCGTAGAATTTTTGCAGAAAAAGCAAGTCCATCTGGTCAGCAACAAAGAAAACCTTGATACCAGTACACCAACCGGAAAGCTCATGCTTACAATGATTGCAGCCATTAACGAGTTTGAACGTCAAAACCTTCTTGACCGCCAACGGGAAGGCGTTGCTATCGCCAAGCGCGAGGGAAAATACAAAGGGCGGCAGGTAAAGCAAATTGATGATGCCACGTTCTCTGCGCAATATGCCAGATACACCCGGTGGGAAATCAACAAACGCCAGCTTGCGGAAGCTCTGAGCATTAGCCGCCCCACATTAGACAAAGTGCTAAAAGACAAGGGGCTTTAATGTGTGACTTATACCCGCTTATATTATATACAGCTTTTAATTGTTCAGCTTTCGGGCATATTCCAACGTGCACTTTCGATAATTTTGGACTTTAAGTATTATACACCATTTTCGATAATTCATCAATTATGAGTTCTTCCAAATTTTACGCGCATTCGCGTTAGCACTCTCTACGTTAGAGTGTTTGATATTATTTACAACCTATTGTATACTATTGTTACGATCAATCGAACCGCAACCAGTGACCACCGGGATGGTGAGAGATTCCCCTCTTACATTATATAAAGGAAGGAGCCAATTTATGGCGAATAATTTTGAAAACGATTCTTTCTCCGAAGAAGATCGCAGTGCGATGGAGTTCGTACTGGGACAATGCATTAAAAACGCCACCAATGAACAGCTACAGGATATTTTGACCGCCTCTTTAGAAATCGCCTCCATCCCAAAGGCCGAAGATGTTGACAAAGGTCACATTCAGGAACTGGCAAGTCTCTGCACAAAAGCCGCTGATGCTCTATATTTCCCGGATGATCCTGAAATGCTCGACATTTACCAGTTTTTCGTGTGGAGCTACAATGAAGCTCTTGCCACCGCCTATCAAACAGGCGACTTGACCAACTTGGAGGCGTGCACAAACACTGCTACCACTATTCTATGTGCGGCCATGAATCCAGAATTTTGTAAGATTATTGACAATAAGGATGGTGATTAAATGCTCAACCCTGAAATCAAGAAAATTTATGACCTTACTGCGCATCAAAACCGCACTTTGCTCTCACCAGACCAATTTGTAAAGTTGTTCGACGGAAAGCAAATCGTCATCGAGTGTATCATTACAAACGATGACGACGATTTAACCGTCCATTGGCAAATGCCACCTTCGAAAGCCAACGTTCAATACAACCACGAAAAGAAGCTTGTTTCTGTCAATGGTATCAACATCTGTACTTGGCTCGAAGCATCCGCTGTTGTCGATGCCGAGGGAAGCTATATGCACAAGGATGCTTGCGGCATTCGTGTGACAGGCGACGAACGACTTTCTGACAATGAAATTGCTTATTACCGCTTTTACTTTGAAGTCGAACAAGGGAAGCGGCTGTATGATTACCGTTTAGCCACTGGCACAGTCCATCATTTCGATGGCCGTTATGTTGTTGCTCCAAGCGGCTACATTTTTACTTGTTGTGCACACCTACAATCTAGTCGTAGCTTCCTTCGTTCAAAATTCCTGTGGACGCCTCTTATCGCTCGCAAACAAGAACGTGGCCACCTATATGTTCAACTCACAGCATCTCATCAAAAGAGAGCTCATCCATATCGACTTCAAAAAATTATTGCCAGTGTCTTTTTGCCAAACGAGAAAAATCTCTCAGAAGTGAACCACATGGATTTGGATGTCACCAATAATTCTGTAGAAAATCTGGAATGGTGTGGTCGCCGCTACAACCTCAAGTACAGCACCGTTTTTCACTCCATTCACGAAGCACTTCCCGAAATCAACTGTCACGAATGGGTTCTTGTTTGTCGAGACATCACCAATAAAATTCTAAATGGCGGGAGCAAAAAACATTTGATTTCTGTTGCTATTGCGAAACTCGCAGCAACACCTTGCCAAGCTTAACAATACTTTACTTGTATGGGAGCTACTACGATTGACCTCCTGAATGGTCACAATTGAATATTGGAAGAGAAAGCCTGACCTTGATAGCTCCCGGTCGGGCTTTTACTTTGGTTCAACTATCACTGCTTATCATCCGATAGTCCGCCTAATGTACACTTTCGATTTTCAGTAACAGTTTCTTTTCCAAATCACCTTGCGTACTCAATTTCTCCCAGCAAAACCTTTGGTTGCTTTTCAAGCCCCAACTCACGGATGTAAGCAAGATCAGTTGACCATTTGGAAACACTGTCTACCATTTCAGGTCGTCCCTGATTCATTCTTATGAACATTTCCAGATATTTGATGATTTCCGGCTTCTTGACGTATTCCACCAGAATCTTTAGCAGATTTTGCCGTTCTTCATCTGATAAATTATCCTCTTTTCCTACGTTATACCCGTAGAGCCTGAGTATCGAGTATTCTGCCATCGGGAATTTTGCATATCCAGTCGAATGACGTTCCACTTTCAGCCCGCATACAATTCCGTAGAGTTCCCGGTAATGGAAAAATTCAGATTCCGAAATAAAATATTTGTGGCAATCACAGCAGCAGTTTACATTGATGTCTACTGTGCCTCCCCGGCGGTCATAAACTGTTGCCGTAACAGAATCAATATCGTGATGCTCACGGAAACATTTCGTCTCGCCTTTATAAATATACAAAACATCCCCGCTCAAATCGAAATCGTAGTTTTCGTATACGCTCTTGAGAAGATTCGTTGATGTCCATATTGAGAACTCCTTACAGCTATAAAGTCCGACAAGTCACTTTTTTGTAGTATATCACATAGCACCGTGGCCGTAAAGGAAATTCACTTTGGCATTTGCTATAGTGAAAAAATCCGCCGGGAGGACGGACTTCAAAAGTCTCATTCTTCCGGCGGAGCTTTATATATCAATATCCCCGAACTATTCAAAACTTTAATAGCTATGTATGTTTCTTATGTGACCGACAAACACATTCATCGTTGTCGCCGTGATTCAAATCGAACCAGACAATATTAAAAATTCCATCCTCTATATATCCATAGATTCTATGAGTTCCCTGTAGTCTCAAAGAAAGAATTCCATCAGGCTCAATGTACAACTGCCCCGCTCGCTTAATCGCCTCGGCACTCAAATTTCCAGCTTCCAATGAATGGTTTTGTTTTTTCGCGTCCAAAAAAATATCCTTCCAAACACTTTTCTCCCAGTCTTGCATACGAGGAAACACTTCGCTCCAAAAGCAGTCATGCAGTTCTTTTGAATTAACGCTCCATTTTACAGGATCACAGCTGGAAAAGTTCCACGCGGGATGAAGGTTATAATATTTATCCGGATTTTTTCTTTGACGAACTTCCTTTTCCTTAGGTTGATAAGCTTGTTTAATCTCTTTGTTTTTTCTTTTAGAGGCCGCCATAGTACATTGCCATGCTTTCTTTTGTAATCACTTGATCGCATCCTTGCCCTCTAGGAATTCCAACCCGCGCTCTTTTCCAAGGATCTTCCATGTGAGTAAGTTCGCTTAACCATTGAGCATCATGTGTACTATAGTGAGCTAGAACTCTGTCAATAGAATCTTTTTGATTCTCTGTTAATTCACTTGCATCTCCCGGCTCATCATCTGCCTGCACAGAAAACCTTCCTTGTGTATTATAAAATAATTCTGGACACACTGGCCCATTCGCCCATGCCTGAAAGTCCTGTTCAAACAGCGGCTCATCATCCCATACCAACGACCATGCCTGAGCATAATAACAAAGCTTTTGAAGCTTCATGGTAGACATTTTCCCACATCTCTGCAAAATATACTTAGCAACATCAAATACGCTTGCCATATTCACTTTCTCCCTTCTACTCGTATTATATACTTTTTTACTTATAATAGCAACAATAGCCTTTATCTTCTTCCTATAAAGACTTTACCTTGTTCTTGTTAATAGAACCACGGTGCACTTTCCTGCACTTGGCTTTCATCTTGGTATAAGCGTACTACCTGATAATATGCTGGTTCAGGATAACACTCTTTTCCTTCCAACCTTGGACACCTCTGCTCTTGCCATTCTGTTTCTCGAATCATCTTGTCAACAAGCAGCTTTGTCTTATCACCATCCAATACGATCTTTCCAAAATAGAACTCTTTTTTCATCTTCGCCAAAGCCGAAATATCTCCCCAATATACCTGTTCTCCATCAATTATCTGCGTATTATTTGTCCGATAACTCTCTCGGTAATCACGAAGCCGTGTTGCTGTCAACTGCTCCTTTTCCATCGTTTTCATATTGATCAAGCCTTCACAGATCTTACTGTTCAACTCCGTAAAAAGCTCATCGCTGTAAGTTTCAGGCTTTCCCAGTCTGCACATTGCGTGCTCTAGCGCTCCCGGTTCTACTGTTATATCGTATACCTCTTCAATATATCTGCAATCCTCTCCAAATTTATCCTTCAGCTTTTTTCGAAGCGTTCCATAAAAATCTGTCGCTTTGCCAGACGTAAAGATTGCCTGCAAAGTCGCCACACCGCCGCCTGCTTTTCTATAACTACGAAGTGTCTCATCTACAATTTTTAGATACTCCACTTTTTCTTCTGCTGTTAATGGAATTATCCACTTATTTCCTTCTTCTTTACTATATTTGATAAAACACGTCCGCTTAGCCAAAACAATTTCTTTGTTTTTGCTCATTGAGTTCAGCGCAGCTTTGATGTAACTAGAGAACTTAGGGAGTACGATACGTCGGAACGCATCTGCATAACTACCGTTCTCCTTCTCTTTCTCATCCATCTCTCCATTTCTTCCATAATTCGTAAAATGCTTATTGACTATCCGGCAAGAATACATCATATCCTTTGCACACCAGAGAATTTGGAAGCCCAGACATCCGCCATGTCCTTTGTACAGTTCATCCCATCGTTTCCACATATACCAAAAATGGTATACCAACGCTTGCTGGATCAGTTTACTGTACTTGATATTTCCACCCTCTGAACGCTCTGGCAAGATTTCGTCCTTCGTCCGAATGTGCTTGACAATCAGCTTCTGCCCTACTTTTTCTATCTGAACAAAACGGTTAAGCTCTTCCATGAACTGCTTTTTGCTGTTCCCTCCAATGGGTTCGCCCTTGTTATTCAAGAGATTCCACTGTAAGCACAGATCGCGAAAGCTCTTAAAGACCTGTCCTTCATAGAGCCTCTGTAGCATTTCTTCTGTAACATCATAAGTTTTTACTGTCATAGATCAACCTCCTAATTTCCGTTTGCCAAAAATGGTGCCATTTCTTCAATTTAATTATATCACAATTATACGTTTTTGTTAATTAACTTTTTGTAAACTTTTAGATGTTTTCGACTTATTTGCATTGCCTTATCTGACGCAATATTCCCTCTGCTACACAGCCTTTTTCCCTATTTTTCCGTTCCGCGTTTCCAGCGGTTCGCTTCATCTACACATCGCTCATCGCTCGTGTAGATTACGCTTCTCTGCTTATCGGAGAAATCAACTTTTCGCTTGCACTCAAAAAGTTGATTTTTCCGACAAGCAGTACTTACTCAAGTTGGATTTTCTTTTCTTACACTCTGACACCATTGTAAAAAAGTTGCACGCCAAAAAAATATTATACCTAATAAAACATAAAATAGTTACTTTTTCAGTGTACAACTATTAGTCATTTCCTGTATAATAGATAATTCACAGAGCTTTCCACTCTAATGTGCACTTATAAAACTATTCTTCTATCATGAACCCTCTACCGCTGGGAACATCATAATTTTTCAGCTTACTTTTTCAGGCTCGCAATCACGCTACTATTGACCGCATTCTCCACGATTTGCGCATCCTGCATATTCTGCAAGTAGATTTGGGTGATACTCACCTTTTCATGTCCCAGCAAACGGGACAGGGTGTAGATATCCATGCCGTTCTTCAGCTGGATTTGTGCATAGAAGTGCCGAAATGTGTGGGGCGATACTCGAGCATCCTGTATTCCCTGCCCCGCAATCTTTATCAACCGTTCGATTGCGCTGTTGGTCAGCTTTTTCCCTTTCACACTCAAAAAGAAATTATTGTCTGGTGATTTCAGTTCAAATTGATGCTCTATCCGTACCCGATACTTTGCCAGTTGCTTGCCCAGATACGATGTGATGGGAACCAATCGCTCCTTGTGATTCTTGCCGTGGATAAGAATATAGTTTTCCTTGATGTCCTCTGGCTGCATATCGATCAGTTCCTTGCACCGGATACCTGTTTCCAGAAACATTGTGATGATGGTGCGATTCCGACAAGATAGGTAGCTCTTATTATCGTAGTATTCCAGCAGTTGCCGTGCATCTTGTGCAGAGAATGCCTTGATCACAGGCTTTTCTTCCCTGACCCATGCTACCTTCTCATAGGCAATATCGGTGTAGTCCTCTCCATTTGTATACTTGAAGAACGCCCGTAGTATCTTGATGATACCATTCACATAGGTTGCCTTGTGCCCCATTTTCAGGTGATAAGCCACGTACTGTTTCAGGTGGATGACCCGAATCTTCTCCAACTCATCAATCGTCCATTCCTTTTGAAGCCAGTTAGCAAACAGATTCAGGGCATTTTTATACCCTCTGAGTGTTCGCTCCGTCTGATTTTCAATCTTCTTGGCATACAAAAACTCCTCTACTGTGACGTACAACTTCATTTTTCAGCCCTCCAAAACCGGTCAGTATGTCACAATCCAAAAGTGCCCGTATGTCACAGCAAAACAGCATTTCTGCGCGCTCCCGCCATACAGCAAAAGCCGCCTTTCGTGCCAAACAGCACAAAAAGCGGCTTTTTATCGTCTTATTTCAAGAGCAAAGAGCCTTGCGGAAGCTTATTCCGGCAGGTCCTCTTCGTTCTCCAGGCTGTGCCAGACGTTCTGGACGTCATCATTATCTTCCAGAGAATCCAGCAGCTTGCCCATCAGCTTCAGCTGATCGGGGTCGGTCAGGCGGGTGGTGGTCATAGGCACCATGGCCAGATCGTCGGACAGGATCTCGTAACCCTTCTCTTCCAGAGCCTTGACCACGGCAGAGTAGTTCTCGGGATCGGTGGTGACCTCGGCAGCGTCCTCGCTGGCATCAAAGTCCTCGGCGCCGGCATCCAGAGCGTCCATCATGGCTTCGTCGGCGTCCTTATCCTCCAGAGAGATGTCAATGACGCCCTTCTGGTTGAACAGGAAGGCCACGCAGCCCATAGCGCCCAGATTGCCGCCGTTCTTATCGAAGTAGTGGCGCAGGTCGGCAGCGGTACGGTTGCGGTTGTCGGTCAGGGTCTCCACCATGACTGCCACGCCGCCGGGGCCGTAGCCCTCGTAGGTGATGGCCTCGAACTCGGTCTTGTCGCCGCCCTCGGCCTTCTTGATGATACGCTGGATGTTATCGTTGGGCACGCTCATGCGCTTTGCCTTGGCGATCAGGTCTGCCAGCTTGCTGTTGGAAGCCGGGTTGGGGCCGCCGTCACGGACGGCAACGCTGATCTCGCGGCCGATCTTGGTAAAGACCTTGGCGCGGGCGCCGTCAGTCTTTTCCTTCTTGCGCTTAATGTTGTTCCATTTGCTATGTCCAGACATGGGAAAGAGCCTCCTAAATATTCTCAGTGATCTCCGCCTGCGGGCAGACGGGCTGTGGTCGCCCGCTTGTGGCAGCACACAAAATCTAACTCTGTTATTCTATCACAATCCACCGGCGCGTTCAAGCCTGAAAAGCCTGATTTTCGCCCGGATGCGTGTAAATCTGCGGTTTACAGCAGCCGCAGTGCCTTGGGGTAGTGGTTTTTCACCCGCCCGCCGGACACTTTGCCGCCGCCCAGGGGCCAGCCATCCACGGTCACGCAGCACCAGCCATCGGCGGCGGTGCGGGCCTCGATCTCCCGGCCCGAGAGATATTCCACGGTGCGGGGGTCGGTCAGCGTCAGTTCCTCCCGGTTGGTGCACTGGGCGCCGAACGCTGTAAAGAGGTGGTGCTCCGGCACAAAACGGACTTTCTGCACGCTGCCCACAAACACGCCTGCCCGCAGCACATGGAGCGTGGTCTGGGGGAACGGCACAGGCAGCAGCACCCCGCCGCCATGCACCACCGCCGGGCGCTGGGCCAGCGCCGGGAAGTACCGGGCCGCAAACTCCTGCCAGGCTGACAGACTCTGGGCCGGGGTGGCTTCCCCTGCCCCGGCGTCCCGAGTGCGGGTATTCCGGCCCTGCACGGCCTCGTGGCAGCTGCGGGAAGCTTCCCGCCGGGCACTGCGGGCATCGGCCTTGTCAAAGCTCTTTGTGGGCTTTCCTTTGCCTTTGCCGGCCTTTTTGCCCGCCTGGGCGGCCGCCTCCAGCCAGAGCTGTTCTTCGGGGCGGTACTCGCCGGGAGCCGGCAGGGCGCCGG
>ENA-ORUX01001198-ORUX01001198.1-human-gut-metagenome-genome-assembly--contig:-NODE-1198-length-20908-cov-2.348391_pt1 | contig 20908 bp, 12 predicted proteins | sample MGYA00242087_ERZ509225 | MGnify/ENA primary metagenome ERZ509225 (study PRJEB26280, sample SAMEA2338864) | human gut metagenome | biome: human gut; feature: human-associated habitat; material: faeces... | reverse complement strand
TGCCGACGCACCGGCAGTACTCATCAAGAAGGCTGTCGGCATTCACCTTTTTCAGGAACACCGTGCTATCTATCATCTCGAACTTCACGTGTATCGGATCCTGCGGCTTGTATCCCACCGTCGTGATATCCGGATTGCTTGTTTCCGACACCACGGAAGCGATCAACAACTCCCGTCCCATGTATTTCAAGGGCATCTCGAAATACAACTTATCCCCCGTCTTGTGCAACGTGATAAACGATCCGGCAACCGTCTGCAATCCCGGAGTTTTCAAAAATTTATCATACTTGCTTTCTTTTTTGGCAGGTGTGGTCGTTATAGCTTCAACCTGCCCTTTTTTCTTCTTTTTCTTTTTACCGAAGGCATAAGCCGATTGCGAACACGGCACAACAAGCAACGCCACCATGAAAAAAACGATTAATTTTTTCATACAAATTAAAATTCAATTTTAAAACAATAATTTATTAACACATACGAAACCCAAGAGGGATGAAAATGGAGTTTTACCCCCCCCTCTCGTATCTTTTTTCAAAAACTATTTCTTGTTCAATATCTCCTCCAACCTTTCCCACAATATATTGCGACGAGCATTCTTAGCTGCGATCTTTCCCTCCTTGTCTACCACGATGATATGGGGAATGGACTCTATTCCCAACGCCTTCCGGATGGTCGACTTCTCCCAGCCGCCTTCCGCCAAAGCGCTCAACCAAGGTATCTGTTCCTCCTCGCAGGCTTTCTTCCACCTCTCTTCCGAATCGTCCAGCGAGATACTCACAAAACGCACACCTTGCCCTTCCAGCTCCTTGTACAACTCCCGCAAACTTTTCATCTCCTTGCGGCACGGTCCGCACCACGATGCCCAAAAATCCAACACAACCACCGAACCCCGCAACGAACTCATCGATACCTTGTTTCCCTCCTCGTCTGTCACTGTGAAATCCGGTACTTCCGTACCCTCTATCGAGGTGACTAGATCATCAACATGCTTCTTCAAGGCGATCCCCCATTGGGATTCTCGCACCTTGGCGCCTAATACCTCGTACAACCCCTTCGCGTACCGGTAAACTTCCCTCCCGATCTGCTCCGAAGCGTACGCCGAGAAAATATTATCGGGGTGTTGACGAGCGAACTCTCTCGTCAACTCGTACCGGGTATCCTCCAAGCGGATCACTTGTGTCATCACCTTATCTGCCAACTTCACGTCCCCAGCATCATCTGCCTGTTTGTACTCCTCCAAAAGAGGCCATTGCCGTCCATAATATTCCTTGTTAATAAGATCACGATATTCCCTTTCCAAATCATTCGCCGGCGAACCCTTCAAATCATTGGCGGACAAAGACTCGTAAGCTCCATCCAGCCGCATATCATGACCGTCCATGAAAACCAAGAAAGACCTCTCCCCCACTTTCAACCCGAACTGTCCGGGAGCCTCCAAGCATCCTTTCAACTCGAATTTTCCACCCTCGATCCTCGTAGAACACAACACCTCGTTCTTGAACGGCTTCAACAAGGCGACCTCGCCATCCATTATCCCCTCCAAGTTGCCCCGGAGCGTGAATTTGTAATGCTGCGTATCGGAACATCCGATACACAACAATACACTCACAAACAACAATAAAATAATTCCTCTATTCATCATTTGCTCAACACTTCGTCCACCATTTCTTCAAAACCATCTCCCGGACCGGGAACATCTCTACTCAAAAATTTCCCATCTTTACCGATGATGAAATACTTAGGTACCCCCATGATACCGTAGTCATCACAGAAAGGATTCTTTCTAGCAAAAGCGATCAAATTTATTCCACTTGTATAACCTCGCTCTTCGAAGAACTTCTTCCATTTGTCAAAGCTACCCACATCATCAATAGAAACTGTGATAAATTCCACATCCTTACGATCTTTGTATTTTTCCTTCACTTTTATGAAGTAAGGCAATTTCTTGATACAACCGCCACACCACGTCGCCCACACATCGATAATCACAATCTTTCCGCGAAACTCTGCCAACGTGTGTTCCCGTTTTTCACCATCCAACATTGTGAAAGCAGGTGCCTCTTTTCCCGCTTCCAACCGATCGTGTTTCATGTACAAATCTATCACTTCCGTTTTCAACTCTCCCTCTGGCATGCATTGTTCAAATAGGGAACGGCACTTTCTCAAGACATCCGTGTAACCTTGAAAGTGAAACTCGTGCCTAACTACACCCCTGAAATAATTCACGATCAGCACGGAATCCCGTGTTTCCAGTACCTCCTTCCATGTTTTGTATTGCAAATCATCTTTCTTGTCACCAAACACTTGAGAAGGTGTAAAACCGCCAACTAAAGCCTTTGTCGCATAATAACAATCCACGTTCCACTTAAGACTGTGAAGATTACAAAAATCCAACAAACTTACCTTGTTCAACAATTTTTGAATCTCCTTCTTATTCACCTCCGCACTTTGGTTTTCACGATAATACAGAAAAACCTCTCGAATCGCCCACACCGTGTTGGCAAGTACGGCTGACTTATCCTTGGTATTCTTGGAAAGAATATTCTTCTCAATCTCCGCCTTTTGTTTCAAAATAGCATCGAAACTCTCGGCTCCATTAATCGAGAATGGACGCCATCCTTGAATCACCTCTTCCGTCAACGCCGACAAGGTTTGCCCATTCGCGGCGGGCATTGACATCACTTTAACTTGAGATTGAACTTTTCCACAGCAAAACACGACGAGAAAAAGCAACCCGAGCATTTTTACATACAAACAATTCATAACATACATACTATTAGAATTAAACATCCTCTATCCATTATTTACCCAACACCTCATCCACAATTTCTTCAAAACCATCTCCCGGACCGGGAACATCGCTATACAAGAATTTCCCGTCCTTACCAATAATGTAATACATGGGTATTCCCATAATACCGTAATCATCTTGAAAAGAATTTTTATCCGCAAAAGCAATAAGATTTATTGCATCCGTCAGATTATGCTTCTTCATGTGTTCTTTCCACTTTTCAAAAGAACCACTTGCATCAATAGAAACGGTAATAAATTCCACATCTTTACGGTCTTTGTATTTCTCTCTCACTTTCATAAAATAAGGTAATTTCCGGATACAACCACCACACCACGTCGCCCACACGTCGATAATCACGATCTTCCCGCGGAACTCAGCCAACGTGTGTTCCCGTTTTTCGCCGTCCAACATCGTGAAAGCGGGAGCCTCTTTTCCCGGTTCCAAACGTTCTTTCAACTCGTACAAATCTTTCACTTGCGTTTTCAACTCTCCTTCCGGCATATATCGCTCAAACAGTGGACGCAACTTTTTCAAAACATCCGTGTAACCCTTAAAAATAAACTCGTTCCGGATAGCACCGAAATAATTCACGATCATCAAGGAATCTCGTGTTTCCAACATCTCCTTCCATCTCTTGTACTGCAAATCATCTTTCTTATCACCAAACACTTGCGCAGGAGTAATTCCCACTGCCAATGCTTTCGCATTGTAATAGGCATCCACGTTAAATTCAAAACTGTGAAGGGTCGTAAAGTCTTTCAAATTCATCCCTTTCAATAGTTTTTGTATCCCCTTCCTGTTCACCTCCGCACTCTGATTGTCACGATAATAAAAGACGGCCTCGCGCATCGCCCATACCGCATTAGCAAAGGCAGCTGACTTATCCTTGGTATCCTTGGAAAGAATATTCTTCTCGATCTCTGCTTTATGCTTCAAAATAGCATCAAAATCATCATCCTTAGTAATCGAAAAAGGACGCCACCCTTCAATTACCTCCTCCGTTAATGCAGACAAAGCTTGTCCGTTAGCGGCAGGCATAGGCATCATCTTAAATTGGGCTTGCATTCTTCCACCACAAAATAAAATGAAGAAAAACATCCCAATCATTTTTACATACAAACGATTCATAACACACATTTATTTTATTAAACATCAACTGATTGTCTGTTCGGTTCACAAAATTCATGAAGCCACGAGTGTCCTTTGACAGCCGAACTGCCATCACTCAAACCCCGCAACATCCGATGAATTTTATGAACCTTATAAACTTTATAATCCCGGTCCTACCCGCATCGCATCCAAATCCAGGCCGTACTCCGTCTTCAAGTAATTGGACAAGTACTCATACTTTTCCTGTATCATGGGATACTTGAACCATCCCTCTTCCCGCTCTTCCGGACTATACTTCATACCCAAGAGAATATATGCCATCACGTTTTCATAACGGTTCATCAAACCAATCCAAGCCACACGCTGAAGCCCTGAATCGACCCCATAGTTCAACCCTGGTAAACCTCTCCTCTTGTAATAATTCTCTGCATTTTCGTCATAGCTATTAACTGCCGAAGTATAATCAAAACCTTCATGGAATTGTTCGGGAATTTCGATAGTACCTTTCTTTACCGCTCTCTCCAATATCTCCATCAAAATAGTACCCCTGCATATAAAATACTCTTCCTCAGTACTAGGAGGAACTATCTTTTTGTAAAAAGAACCCTCTTCCGGATTGTCGGAATACATGCAAATAGACCAATAATCCATGCCATCAAACTTATTTTTCCCAAAATACCAATATCCTCCCCAACCCATAGAACGGAAACTATATACCATATAATAGTACATAGGCAATACTTTTCGTGTTGCTTGTGGGGTCAAATAGGCAAAAATATGATTCTTCATGAACTTGGTCATAAACTCCGCCTGTTCGTCATTCAAACTCTCCCCGAAATAGGTGCTGCCCTCACCCAACGCTCCCGTCCACGAACGATTCAAGTCAGTCTCCTCAAAATCCTTGTAAATGATATAAATTCCAAATTCTTTCTGAATTTCTTCAAGATCCTTATCCCATGAATTATTCCCCTGCGGGAATTCATAACGCATGCCACCTTCTCCCTCTTTGTCGGCGACCAATTTATCCTCGCTATAACAGGACAAAAACAGACATCCGAATAAACAATATAGATAAAATTTCCAATTCATAACATTCTATTTTTTAATTCCTTACTTCTGGTAATGGGTTTTGCACCAACTGTCGGTTCTCTTCCAACACGCTCGGCGGGATTGGCAACGTGTAGAACGGGTCCTTCTCTTTCAGGGTGTAGCTCTTCACGTAATCCCCGTTTTTCCATACACGGGTGATTGACGGCATCCCATAACGGCGCAAATCAAACCAGCGGTGCCCCTCGAAACACAATTCCAAACGCCGCTCCAAACGGATACGCTCCACTAGAGCGTCCCCCCTTTCCGTTATCTCAATTTCGGTTCCCGTGACAAAACGATTCTTCAACAAGGTTTCCAACGCCTCCACGGCAGTTTCCTCGTCATCATCCAACGCCGCCGCTTCTGCCAAGTTCAGGTAAGCCTCCGCCAACCGGAAGGCATGGGCGAAATTCTCGGAATTAGAAGGCGTAATCCTATAATCCACGGCAAACTTGCCGTAAGGGGCATACCCGAGTAAATGTCGCTCGGTATCCTCATAATAACGACGCACGATATAATTATCTTTACGAAGGTCTTCTTCCTTATATTTCCCTAGCAAATCCGATGAAGCATTGAAAAAGTTCAATTGACTTCCTCGATCCTTCGGATCAGCCATATCTATATTAACTAAATTCAAGAAAAGCTGCAGACTACCAAACACCCATATCGTTTCCGAACACTCCTGCGAGATAAAGTTATAATAAGGTGCGGCATACGTTGGCGTCGGCAACGAGTTCAAATCCGTCAATGTGAAATTCCAATCGTTGATCACCTTTTTCGCATAAATCGCTGCATTCTTCCAATCCTCCATATACAGGTAAACACGGGATTTCAACAACTGCACCATCGGCAAGCTCGTGCGGTAATCCTTCTTGTATTGCTGCTCGACAGGCAACTTCTCGTAAAGCGATTCTGCCTCGTTCAAATCCTTCAATACCTGCTCATACACCTCCTCCACCGTATTCCGGGGAAGTTCCAGCACCTCCAAAGCACTTGTTAACTTTAACGGTACCCCCAAGGCCGTCTTGTCATAATTATAAGGAGCTCCCCACATGTTGACCAGTTGGAAATAATAAAATCCCCGTAATGCCAACGCCTGCGCTTTCACTATATTTTTCTCGTCCTCCGTTCCGGACACGCCATCGATGTAATCCAATGCGGCATTCGCACCCAATATATAAGTATAAAAGTTTTTATAAGCACTTCCTGATGTTATACAAGGCTCAACAAAAATATCCGGTTGCCAAGCATACGCTTTTTCCAACCCGACAATATCTTCTGCCGTCCTCATAGCTGAGGCTTTCAACTCCCCGGTAGAATCCGTGCACATGATGTCATCATCGAACATCAACAACAGATTCATAACCTCATTTCCATTCCCGATGAGGATATAGGCATCTCCTAACAACATCTCGTTCAAGGAAGAAGCCTCCCTCGGTATATATTCAGTTTGCGATTTCGGTTCCAGAAAATCGGAACAGGCTACCGCTAGTCCTGCTAATAAAACGATCAATAACTTTTTCATATTTCCACGCGTTTAAAATCCAATATTAATACCCAAGGAGTAATTCTTCGGGTGTACGCTATTCCCCAATTCCGGATCGAAACCATTCCAACAATTGCTCGCAATCACGAACAGGTTAGATACCGAGGCGTTTACCGAGAGCGTCTTCAATCCCATTCGCTTACACCATTCCTCCCCCACTCTCCATGACAACGACAACTGGCGGCAGCGCAAAAAGGACGCATTGGCGACCTGCACATCGGAATCAGCCCACATTTCCATCCATCTTTCAGTACTATTATCCGGCAGATATAACGTTTGTGATGTCCTCACCACCCCCGGTATTTTCGTGTAATTCTCGTCGCCAGGCTTTTTCCAACGTTTATTCAAATCCTTATTCAGATTGACAGTAGGTTCCGGCATATACGTTCCCCCCTGCTCGAATCCCTCGTAAGGTGAAGGCAAACGTTTCTTACTTCCCAACAGCAACGAGAATCCCGAAGAAAGTGTCAATCCTTTCCAGCGCAAGCTGAAATTCAAACCTCCCGTGAAATTAGGTTCTGTTGTGCCCGAGTACACGAGGAATGTCGTGGGATCCACCAACGAATTTCTCTCCGCCTCTGGCACGTCCACGTAATTGAACAAGGGACGCCCGTCCTCTGCGCTCAATCCCGCAAAAGAATATGACCAGAATCCCCCGACCGGATACCCCTTTTTCAACACTTTGGTGGAAGAACCGTTAATATACTCGTTTTTATAGGCAAAATACTCTGCCTCACCGGTTTCATTCCAATTCTTGGACGAATTCAACGACAAATTCAACGCCCAATCCTTCGTTCTGATCGGTGTAAAACTAACTGTGAACTCCATACCTCTATTGGTGATCTTTCCCCCGTTCATTTGCATACTTTCCTTTCCGTACTCCGCTGGTAAATCCTGTTGCACGATAACATTCGAACTTCTCGTGTAATAATCAACAACCACGTCAAATATATTGAACAACGTCATGTCCACTCCCCAGTCCCATGATTTTGTCTTTTCCCACGAGAGCCCCGGATTAGGCAAACTGGAAATTGTCGAATAATATTGGTTATAAACAGACTTTATCCCTCTTTGTGCCAAAACCAAGTCCGGTCCCAATTTCGTCATGGCATTACCCTGTATTCCATAAGTGGCACGAATGTTGAAAGTGTTCAACCAGCCTTTTATCCCAGCAAGCCAAGGTTCATCCATGGCACTCCATGACAAACCGAAAGAATAGGTCGGGTCGAAACGATCGTTCTGGTCCTGCCCGAAACGATTGGATGCATCATTACGCACAGAAAAATTGAACACGTACCGATTCTTCAAAGAATAAGCCACCGTTCCCATGAAAGAGAGGTAATTCTCCGTGTTATTCGTACGTTTCCATCCCATACCATTATAAAATTCCCCCAACAATCCCCATCCGGAGAGCGAACTGGAGATTCCGACAAACTTGTCGGGGGAAGTAGGTTCGATTAAAGCCTCGCCCCGGTCAGGCAAGTACCCAAATACTTTACTGGAAGAATTCTTCACGGAAGAGGAACGAACCTCCATCATCAACATGGCATTCAAACGATGATCTTCATTGAATGACTTGGATACCAATAATTTGTTTTGCACGTTGTACGAACGTTGCACGGCATCCGTCGTGAACAACACGCCTCCGAAAGGCATAAGCGCCGAGTTGAATAATTCACTACCCGGTTCCACCGTACCGTAATCATACCCCCGGTAATTTTGTGCCACACGGAAAGTCCTTTCCGTAAAATAACTCTCTCCGTTCGTGCTGGAAGCCGTGTACCCTCCGGCAAACTCGTAACTCAACCAATCCAGAATATACCACTTGAAATTCAACGCCGTGGATAAATGTATGTTTTTGTTTGTCGTACCGCTATTATCCCGTTCATTGATAAAATTATAGCTCAAATTTTCCACGGCTCGATTGTACTGATAACCGCACCTCTTTTGATAATATACCGGATCCCCGTTCTCATCATAAGCAGGAAGTGCCCTACTCGTCGTCGTGGCATACGACAACGGGTTTACTCCTTGTCCGAAAGTCTTTGTTTCCGTGGAAGTCGCATTAATCTGCACGTCCAAGCGCACCTTCTCGTGCAGGCGAGCATTCAACGCCAACCGTCCGGTCATTCTCTCGCTTGAGTTCCCGATCTCTTGCCCCATCGTGTTGTTATACCCCACGGAAGCATTGTAAGTAACCTCTTCTGTTCCGCCTGCCACGCTTAAATTATGATTGTGACTGACAGCCGTGCGGGTCAACAAGTCGAACCAATCCGTGTTCACCGTTTCCAGAAAAGCCTTTCTTTTCGTGTACGTCTCGTAATCCATCTCTCCCTCCAAATACATTTTCAATGCTCCCTCGTAAGTATAAGGCTGGTTGATCGGCTCCTGGTAATAAGGAGTTCCGGCATTATACACTTCCTGTGAAAAACGTACCCTTTCTTGGGAATTCATGTAATTGAACATCCCGTAATTGGGACGGGTGTTAATCGTCATGTTTCCCGTGTAATTCACGGTCAAGCGTCCCGCTTTCCCTTTCTTCGTCGTGATCACGATCACCCCGTTCGAAGCCTTCGAACCGTAAATGGCCGTGGCTGAAGCATCCTTCAACACCGTGATCGTTTCTATATCCATCGGATTCAACCATGAAATCTGGCTTCCCACGATATCTTTCAAATCTTGCGTCATCACATCACTTGCCTCAATCTCCAACGGATCTTCCTGCACGATACCGTCCACCACCCACAACGGCGATGTATTCCCCAGCATCGTACTCGTCCCTCTTAACTTGATTTTCGGGCTTGTACCCACCCGAGAACTAGTGTTCATCACGACCAACCCAGCAACCTGCCCCTGCAACATCTGATCGATAGAATTGTAAGAAGGCATCAACACATCCTCCGCCTTCATCGCCGTGTAAGAACCGACCATATCTTTCCGGTTCACGGTATTATATCCCGTCGACACCACGGTAACCTCGTCCAAAGCCTTTGTATCCTCTTCCAGGGTAACATGCAACGTATCTTGAGCCGTTTTTTGGGTAAACTCAATCAACTTCTTCTTGTATCCCACGAAAGAAAACTCCAAGACTCCTTTCCGCAAAGGCAATTCCAACACGAACCATCCCTTGGCATTCGTGGCCGTACCAATGGTCAAACCCGCCACTTTCACCGTTACCCCCGGCATCGGATGTTTGTTCTCGTCCCGAACAAAACCTTTAACCTTCACGCTACTCTTTTCCCGCTCGTCTTGTGCCTTGAATTTTATTATAACCACATCCTCCAAAATCTCGTAAGCATAGCCTCGTTTGCCTAGTACATTCTCTAAAATCTCAGACAAAGTAGCTTGCTTCATGTCTACCGTTATCCGCTCCGTCGCAGAAATGCTTTTATCGCGATAGAAAAATTGTAATCCCGTCTGATCCTGTAAATAGTCAAACACCTTCACGATAGCCTCGTTATTAAACGAAATGTCCAACTTTTGCTCTTGAGAAAAAGCTGTCGCGTTCACGGTTTGAACACAACACAATAAAACGAACAACTTCAATTTCATAACTAACAAAATTTTTCGCCTTTTCTCTTTCGAGAAAAAGGCACAATTCCTGTTTTTTTTCATACCTTTGTTTAAATTTAGATTTAACATGCATCTGTTACCAGCAGATGTTTCGTTCCACAAGAGGAATTTACCAGATTCCTCTTGTTGTTTTTTATATACTTACCGTAATTACACGATTTTTCTCGCTAAATTTGACTTCACTACTTTTCTCCAAAATACTCAACATCGTTTGGAAATCACCATATCGGGGAAGATTTCCCTTAAATACAATCTTTTTGGCCTCCTCGTTTTGATAAAAGACCGTAACATTATACCAACGGGATAATTTAAGCATAATCTGTTCCAACGTCTGCCCGTTGAACACGAACATACCGTCTTTCCACGCACACTCCTTTCGTACATCCACCTCACGCACTACCATCCCTCTATCCGCCACGTCCAGACAAAGTTGCTCCCCGGGATGCAACGCCACGCTTTTCCCCGTCTTTTTATCCTTCACCTGCACACTTCCCCGGGCTAGGGTCGTGTAAGTCATTCGTTCTCCCTCGTGCGCATACACGTTAAAGGCCGTTCCCAACACCCGAATACTTTGCTCCCGGGTTTCGACGATAAAAGGTCTGGCAGTATCCCGCGCCACATCAATATACCCCTCTCCTTCCAAATACACCCGTCTCTCTTTGCCGGTAAAAGAAACCGGGAACTTCAACTTGGAATCCGCGTTCAACCACACGCGCGTTCCATCTCCGAGCACGATATCGTACTCTCCCCCCTTGGGAACAACCAACTCATTATAGACAACCGTCTCACTCGTCTTTTGACCATTCTCGTAAACCACGCCCGTCCCCTCTTTCCGGACAGTCTCTCCCGAAACAAGCGTCAAATTTCGGGCTGACATCGTGTCCAAAAGAATCTCTTTCCTATCTGCCAATATCAGTCGGGCCGTATTCACCCCGGGTACGATAGCATCCACCCGTGCCAACGGCGGCACCTCCGCCTTTTCCCGCCCAGTTCGCCATACCCTCGCGACAAGCAATGGCAATATAACCGCCGCGGAAGAAAGCACCACTCGCCGCCACGCCAACAAACGTCTCTCCTTTTGACGGAGAGGCTTCACCAAGCGATCGTATCCTTTCTTCTCATCCACCCGCTCGATCTCCTCCAGCAAATCGAGGGCTTCTTTCAATTTTTCATCTTCTATACCCGGCTCCATATCACTTTAATTCTTTTATCATTTCATCATCTTTTTATATAAAACAATTCAGACACGAAAAATACGTAAGCCCATTTGAAAAAAAATACATTTTTTCATGAAATAAGTTTTGCCGTGAGTTTCAGATATTAACACACAACTTGAGCCATCCGCGTTTCAAATATTATTTTTATCTTTGCCACGGAGATCACGAATATGATTTGAATATATGAGTTATTTGAAATCACATATCTTTTCAGTATCAATTAGCCGCAACATTGATTTATTCGAATCATTATTTAACACGTATTACGCGGGCTTGGTTGCGTATGCCACCCGCCTTGTCGGAAATGTTAACACGGCTGAAGACATCGTGTGTGACGTTTTCACCCTCGTGTGGGAAAAGCAGGAAATACTGCAAATGGAAAACCAAAAGGCATACCTGTTTACAGCCGTGCGAAACCAGTCACTCAATTACCTTGCACAATTAAAAGTGCGTGACGAATACCGGGAATATATCGTTCAAAAAGGAGATGTCACCGGTCTGCTCACGTGGGAATATTACGTGAAATCCGAATTGAAAGAACACATCGAGCGTGCTGTCCACAACCTCCCGGCCCAATGCCAGAAAATTTTCATCATGAATCGGTTTGAAAACAAAAGTGTCGCGGAAATCGCTAACGAAATGCAACTTTCCACCCGTACCGTGGAAAAGCAAATCGGAATAGCTTTAAAAAAACTTCGCGTTGACCTTGCCGATTATTTAAGTGTGGCATATTTAATTTACTTGTTGTACCCGTAGGAGTCCACTTTTTACACTCAACCTCCTCCGTCTCTTCGTGAGAATGTGCATTCTATGTTTTTATGCAAGTAAAACATAAAATGCACACCCACCATCCATCTCGAAATCCAATCAACAAATCACAAGGAAACTAAAGAATCTAAAACTTCTATCGTCCGAGGATCAGAAGGGCGAGTCATATCCGCCTCGATAATCTTTCCTTCGCAATCCAACAAAATAAAACGTGGGATATTACGTACGACAAAAGCCTCTATAAAAGAATTTTTCTTTCCACCATACAATTGTATTCCTTTCAATTGTTCCGTTTTCACTAGCTTTTCCCAAACCTTCCGATCTCGATCTGTAGAAATACCAACAAAAACGATATTCTCTCCTTCATATTTCCGAATCAACTGTTCCAAATAAGGTTGTTCGGCACGACACGGCCGACACCAGGTTGCCCAAATATCTATATAAACATATTTCCCGGCCAAATCGGTCAAACGGACCTCTTTCCCTTCTATATCCTGACAAGCAAATACTGGAGAAGGTTGCCCCTTTACCAACTTCACCCATTTCTGACACAAGTCATCGAATTTTTGCCTTTTCTCAGGAGCTTCCACATTATCATGATAAAAACGGATAATCTCCTCTAAATGATCGGTACCTCTCCTTTCCACATAACGAGTCGTAATCCTATCCATCAAAAAATCCTTGATCGTTTGATTTTTAACCTGCCTTTCGATATACTCCATCTGCTTCTTCAAATACAACCATTCGTTCTGTTCCTGCAAGCCCCTCAAGCCAAAAGCCTGAACTAGATTCTGAATAGCTGTTTGATATTCGGACATATCCATCAATTCCTCTTCTTCCGAAATCAACTGGGGTAAACAAGCATAAAACTTTTCCGAAACCTCATATCCCTGTCGTTGAAGCTGATATTTTTGATAAGCAGGATAACGAGGCAAATAACCATACACCAGATAATGAATCCTTTTCTTTTCCTTATCAACAAAAGAAGCTTCAAAATGCATACTATCCAGGATACTCGACAATCTCATTTCCCAACCTCTCAAACTTTGTACAATCCCAGCTTCATCTGTTTTATAATCCGGATAAAATTCACGCAAAGTCTTATTATTCAGATATTCGTTCTTAGAAGCCCCGGCTCCGGCAAACTTAACCTCTATCTCCCAGTTTTCAATCTTTAGAAAAACCTCCAAGTCTTTGCCCGGCTCTACATAGATCGGGACAGAAACCCCATGATATCGAAAAACAGCATAATCAGCCTTTTGCTCTCGGTCAAGGTTCAAAACGGCACTCCTAGCCTCATCAAGATAAGCCGTATAAACAGAATCCCGGGTTATGACGGAAACAGCAGAATCATTTTCCATCAATCCTTCCACATGCATACATACTTTGGTTACAGGTGTTCGAAAACACGCTGTAACCATTGAAAGTAGTACGACACAAACACTCCACCTAACCATATCAATAAGTATTCTGTTCCAATGCAGGATTCAACTTCAATTCCTCCGACGGGATTAGGCAAACTATCCTACGGGAAGAAAGAGGATCGACTTCATTATACTGACGTCCGATGTAATCTTGATAAACAGTTGTCACCTCCTCCCGGGACAATTTTATCCCGTTACGAATATAATCGTAATACACTTGCGCCTCAAATGCCAGTTCTCTACGTCTTTCCATAAAAATAGAATCTTTCAACTGTTGTCCCCCGATTCCATTTAGTGTCGACAAACCTGCTCGTTCGCGAATCTGATTTAGGTCAATCAAAGCCTTGCCGTCTTCTCCGGATTTCGCGTAAGCTTCTGCCCGATTCAAGATAACTTCTCCGGTACGAATAAAAATCGTCGGGCATTCAAAATCCACAAATCCCGGGAACAACTCAAATTCCCCTCCATCATATTTTGTCGTGGTGTATCTTCCCTGGTGACGGATAGAAGGAGTTGTAAAATATTTCCACCGAAGATCCTTCTCCTTATCCATGATCTTCTCATAATCTTTGGAAATCACTGCCGGACAAGGGAATTCCTCTTTAGAATAGACAAATCCCGACCAAGAATAGTAAGAGTGGAGATAACTAGGACTATCCGAAGGAAAATTCGCAGGATTAAAAGCAAAAAGCACTTCCGGATTACTCTTCGGATCTTTCAAGTATAAATCTTTATACTCGTCTCCCCGGAGAATATCCACCACATCATTTTGAACCTCAAACACTTTATTGGCATAAGTAATGGCTAACTTATTATACTCCACATTCGGAGCATCAGGACGCCCACCCATATAAAGGTATACCCGGGAAAGCATTCCATAAGCGGCAGCCCGATTTGCAAATGACCGGTCCATCTTTTCATCCGGCAAACAAGAAGCCGCATTATTAAAATCCCGAATAATACTCTCGTAACACTCTTTTACGCTACTACGGGGTAACAACTGTCCACTCCCGGTTGTATCCAAAGGCACCCCCGGATTTTTATCAGGTTCATTCCAATATGGAAGTCCAAAAGCGTTGACCGCGTGAAAAAAGAGTAAGCCGCGAATAAAATAATTTTCTCCTTTTAGCCGCTTTAATTCATCTAAACGAAACTGTTCAGTCGGTTCTTTTTCCAACAATTTTATGGCTTCGATATTTTTGGAAGCCCCCAAGACAATCTGATTCATCTTAATCCACATCGGCCATGCAAAAGATTGATCTTTTTGATCGCTGTACAAATAAAAATGCGCATCAGGAGCCCCTAAAGCAACATCCGAAGTCCCCTCAAAAGGTTCCGCAAAAACAACATTATTCCCTCTGAATTCTCCTAAAGTATGATAAACAACTTCATAAATGTAGTCATAGGTAAAGCCCCCGACTTTACCATAAAATAAAGCATATAAACCGGAGGTTGCGTTTACCACATTCTCAAATTTTTTCAAATAGGTCGAGGCATCCGACATATTATGCGGTCGCATTTCATCCAGACGATCATCACAACCTAAGAAAATCAGGATACATATGAAACTAATATATTTTTTCATAATCAGTCATTTAACCATTAAAAAGTAAAATTCAATCCAAAAACATAACGACGGGGAGCAGGCCAGTCACCCAAATTTTCCGGATCGGCCCCAATAAAATTACGGGAAGTGATCACGCCGACATTATCACAGGTAAAACTCAACGCCAAATTCTGAATTCGCAACTGACGTAACCATCTCTCCGGAAAGTTATATGCCAAACGGATCTTAGAAAAACGTACATGTCCGGAATTAATATACCCGAAAGAGGTCGTACCATAAAGATTTTGCGTGTAAGAAGGATCACTGTTCACCATCGGGATATCTGCATCATCCCCAGGTTCTCTCCAAATTTTCAACCCCGAAGGTATTTTATACATATACAACCAAGCCGTCCCGTCCGTATAGCTCGTTTTGAGATAACTATAGGCCTTATAACCGAAACTGTAAGTCATATGCACATAAAGCTCAAAATTTTTATACTGGAACGTATTAGTAAACCCTCCGTAATAGGGAGCTCGTTTCAAACCAACATCCTGATAACTCAATTCGCCATTCCCGGAAGTTGCTGCAGTCAGAGTGTTCACCTGCTCAATCGAACCGTCTTCATTTACCCGCTCGTAAATGGGTTTTCCGGTTTCTTTATCCACTCCGGTCACTTTCACTTTTTTCAGCATATCGATATTATCACCCTCGTAAAAAGTACGTCCTTCTCCGTTCACAAAATATCCATCATACAACTTTGTCAATTTATTCTTGTTATAACTAAAAGTAAACGTCGTGTACCAGTTGAAATCTTGCGATTTCAACGTATGGGTATTCAAGGTTAATTCCACCCCTTGATTCAGCATTTCCCCTACATTCCGATATTGCGCTCCAACCCCGATGCCTGCGGCAGTTGCAACACTCATGATCAGGTCACTATTGCGACGTCTGTAATAATCTGCATTCAAACGAATACGGTCATTTAAAAATCCCATATCCATCCCAAAATCGAACGTATAAGCAGTTTCCCAAGTCAGTTGATCATTTCCCAACTGATTGATCACAGCAGGATAAGAAGAAGGGTACAAAGGATGCTCCCGGTAATAATCCTCATAATCCTTTCCGATGGCATACAACGTATAATTCAAATAGTCAATTCCGGCCTCTTTACCCGAAGTACCATAACTTAAACGCAATTTAAGGAAAGAGAGAGCCTTCTGTTTTTGCATAAACTTCTCTGAAGACACAAGCCAAGCTCCACTCACAGAATAGAACTTCCCGTAACGGTTATCTTTTCCGAAATTGGTAGAAGCATCCGTACGGAAAGATAGCGAAGCCATATACTTGCCTTTATAGTTATAGTTGGCCTCCGCAAAAATAGAAAAACTTCCTGATTCACTCTCACTTCCTCCCGGCACGTAAGAAGCCTGTATCTTCTTCCCGACCTTCGAAAAGCCTCCTACATTTCTCTCACCGACAACACTTTGATCATACATCGACAAATTTGAACTACGGGAATGCCGTTCGTAATACTCCTGTCCCAAAAGTCCTGATAGGTCATGATCTCCAAAACGGTATTCCATCCGAAGAACATTCGACGTCAAGAAACTATTATCCCGAGCATCACTGATGTCCAATATTCCGTTACTGAATCTATTATTGCTATAATTCCCGGAATAGGTCCGGCTATCCTGATAATTATTCGTATTGGAATAAATTCGCGTATAGGTATTCACAGAAGTAAAATTCATCCAACTAAAAGGACGCAAGGTTCCGCTAAAAGATCCCATCAAATTATCATTACGACTGATACTACTATTATAGCGATTATCCATCAAAGGATTCACCAAGTCTACCTTATTCATGGCAAACTTCCTCCATTGGGGAATACTCTTCTTTAAGTTATCATTTTCATCATAGGGAGAAAGCCAAGGATGATAGTCTTCAAAAGAACCGCTGTTAGGACTCTCAAACCTAGAAAATGTCCCACTCAAATTAACACCTACCGTCAAAAACGAGGTAATATCATAATCCATGCGCAATTTCAAGAAATTACGAGTCAATTTATTATCAATTTTCGTACCCTTTTCATCGAAATAATTATAGGATAAATAGTAACTAGCCCGTTCACTACCACCGGAAACATTGACTCCCACACTTTTGGTAATCCCATGCTGATACTGCAAATCCCTCCAATCGGTTGTACGGGAAAGATCAAAATTTTGAGATAAAGAACTCAACGTATCCCGAAGAAACCGATCACGATCGGAATATTTAGCTTGCAAACTCTTATTCCCGTTCCACCAATTGGTCAGGCTCATCTTTCCATAATCAAGCAATTCTTCTGAAGTCATGTATCGCAACCCGCCAAAATTTTGCACGCTGAGCCCGAATTTCATATCCACGGAAGTTGTCAACTTATTTTTCTGCCCTTTTTTCGTGGTTATCACAATCACACCCATGGCAGCACGAGACCCGTAAATAGCAGAAGAAGCAGCATCTTTCAATACCGTTATCTTCTCAATATCATTGGCTGCCACTACTCCGCTGATATTCGTAAAATCGGTAACAACTCCGTCAATCACGATCAAAGGATACTGTTTACTATCATACAACGTACCAACTCCTCTCAGCAACAAAGAATTATTTCGAGCCGGATTCCCGTCACTACCCGAGATCTGCAAACCGGTCGTATGACCTTTCAAGGCAGACAAAATATCACCGTTGACCATATTATTGCTGACATCCTTTCCATCAAATTGTTGCGCGGCCCCTGTCATTTCACTCACTTTCCGGACAGAATAACCGGTAACGACCACCTCTTCCACTTCCGTAACATCCTCTTCCATCATTACATTGATTTCGGATTGCCCTTTGTAAGGAATCTCCCGAGTTTTCATGCCAACAAGAGAGAATACCAGAATCTGATCTCCTTGCGGAATCTGAAGATGATAAACACCGTTTATATCAGTAGCAACACCTATCGTCGTCCCTTTTAGTAAAACGGTAGCACCAGGCAGAGGTGTCCCCGACGGATCTCGAACAATTCCCTTCACCGTCCTCCCTTGCGATGAATTAGCCTGCGATTTAGATGATTTCAATACAATCAATATTCGTTCATCCTTGTATTCAAAATCATAATTACTATCTTTGAAAAGAATCCGCAAAGCTTCCTCAACCGTTACTCCGGAAACATCCAATGAAAATTTTTGTTCTTTATCGATCACCCCTTCTTGATAACCAAAAGAAATATTTGTTTGCTTATTTATCAACAACAGGATCTCGTCCAAAGCAACATCCCGTACATGAATTGTAACCACCTTATCCCTCAAGGAAAGGCCTAGTGTCGACTGCTCCGAAGCGGCAACAGCCATTGTCTGAAATGGCAGTAAAATCACTGCAAAAAGAAAATAAATACACCACGCATTTTTTGCTACATACTTTTTTTTCATAATTTTGTATAGCATTTGGTAATACAAATTAAGTTATACTTATTCACACGTTACTGAATCGTCACTTCCCGACAGAGACCGACGCCAATCTGATTCTGCGGGAAAGTCTAAAAGGGCATCCCTGGGATGCTCTTTTTACTCTCTACTCTGTTTTATATTCCATATTTCCAATTTTAATTATTTCTACACCTGTAATTTCCGTAATAAACTTAAAAATTTCATCCAAAGAATTATTCTTACTCGTAATCAACGTCAATTTCGTATTTTCCAAGTCCGGCCGCACCTTAATCTGCACCCCGTACCAAACAGACAATTCCGACATAATTCGTTTTAAAGTTTGCCCTTTAAAAACAAACATATTTTCCACCCACATGATATAATCTTTCGGGTTCACCTCTTTCACCCGAATCTCTCCGCTTTCAAGTTGACGTACCACCATTTGGGACGGCTTGAGCTTGATCTCTTCCCGGTTACCGGCTTTGAATCCGATACTTCCCTCGACCAAGACAATTTCAAGATCACGATTTTCCCTCGAATACACGTTGAATCGTGTTCCATAAACCCTGATGTTATTCTCCCCCATTCGCACGAAAAAGGGTTTATCCGACTTAGCTACTTTAAAAAAAGCCTCGCCCACCAATTCAACTTCCCGTTTGTCCCCCGCAAAATTTACAGGATAACGGAGTATACTCCCGGCATTTAAAATCACCTCTGTTCCATCGCTAAGTTTCAACATATAGGTGTACTTCCGGGGAACGATCAATTTATTATAACGCGGAGGGCCTGACACCCCGGTCGTTGTATATTTCAAAGTATCCCCCTGCGATTTTTCAATTTCATAATCCTGGTTCACGATTGCCTCCCGTGCATGATCTGCCAGCACCAAAGAACTATCATTCTCCAATATCAAAGTAGGCCGGGTATATTGTTCCGTCACGACTTGACTATACCAATCATCATATTTCTCCTCCTTCGGTCCGGATATAAACCCCAAAACACAAGCCACGATTGCTGCAACTGAAGCTGCAACACGATACCATACTCTAAGTTTTTTCCGCTTTGGATTCTTCTCCCTCATCTGCTCAAACAATAAAGCTAAATTCTTCTCTTGATCCTCTTGCGCCCACCGGTCATAATATTCACGATGAATTTCAGCAGAAGTCAGACGATCAAGCAATTCTCCGGAAAGATGATTCTCCTTCAAAAAAGAGTCGAGTTCCCTATTCTCATCCAAACTCAGATTTTTATCATAGGTCGACAACAACTCTTCTGCTAAGTGATGAGCCCGACGAAAATAGTCTTTAAATTCTTTATCTTCCGATCCCATAGGATTATCTTTTTAACCTTTTACTCGTATCATCTTTTATCTCCAGAACGTACAAGCATTCATACGTCTTCGGTTACTTATTAAGAAAACGCATGAAACAGGAAAATTTACTTCAAAATAGAATCTTTTTTTCAAAAAAAATCATAAAAACAACCATACAAATGATTACCAAACACTTACAAAATAAAAAGAATGTAGAAAACATAACAACTTCTTCTTGTACTTGCAAGTTTCTAATTTTATGAATTAATTTGTTTCTTGAAAATCAAACTCCCGTACTGATAAGATATGTATTTCCATCAGCAATAAGATTTGATAAATATGATGATATCAGAAAAAGAGGAAGCCATTTTGCTAAAAAATTTCAATCACCGGATAGAGAAAGATTTTGGAAAAGTTTATTCTCTATTCTATAATGATTTATTCTATTTTGCAGCAAAACTTTACCAACATACAGAGATGGAACCTCGCGATGCCATTCATGATATTTTTTTAAACCTGTGGCAATCAGACACTCTAAAATTTGAACATTTAACCGATATCAAAGCCTACCTGTTTGTCTCTTTACGTAACCATTTCAAAAGTTACGTTAGGCATCACCAATATATCGAAGAATACGAGGCTAGTTTGTTACTTGACAAAGATCAGTTTGAAGTGAATGTTATTGAAAGTGAAACTCTTTCCACTTTTCACCACATTCTAGGCTTATTACCCGAAGAGAGTGCCGAAATATTAAAACTATTTCTCAACGGTTGGAAAGCAGAAGAAATTGCTCAAAAACTAGGCAAAAACAAACAGACCATTTACAATAAAAAATCAGAAGCTATCGCCTATCTCAAAAACAAGCTTTCCAAAGACTCATTGCTCCTTTTATTCATGTTGAACAATTATGAAAGCGAGACAAGAGGTTGAATTAGAGAGTGACCACACAAGAACTCGGGAAGAATTTGAATCGGTAGATATGGAAAAATAATCCGGAATTAAATACGATTTTACACCTTAATTGTAAATAAACACATGATTACATCCGGATCACTACCGTGTAAAACGCTATTAGAACGC
>ENA-ORUX01001197-ORUX01001197.1-human-gut-metagenome-genome-assembly--contig:-NODE-1197-length-20916-cov-5.276305_pt1 | contig 20916 bp, 17 predicted proteins | sample MGYA00242087_ERZ509225 | MGnify/ENA primary metagenome ERZ509225 (study PRJEB26280, sample SAMEA2338864) | human gut metagenome | biome: human gut; feature: human-associated habitat; material: faeces... | reverse complement strand
GGACGGGAATGTGCTTATACCAGGCAAAGGTGTAGCTGACTGTATTTTCCGTCAGCAGGCACATAATGCCGTTGACAAGGCAGGCCGAGAGCTTCTGGTTCCAGCTTCCGCCGAAAAAGAGCACCGTGACCAACAGGTAGATAACATTCAAAATCACAGATTCAACATTGAAAAAGCCAATGTCATGCCGGATCGAGGCCACCAGAAAAACTGCTGCCAGCAGGGCGGCCCACAGGCAGGGAAAGCGGAATCTCCTGCCGCGGCCCAGAAATGCATATTCCACCATGATAAAGGCCGCCCACTGGCCAATGCAGACCAGATGCCCCATCAGAAACCAGAGCATTTCCTTAGTCATCGCCAAACTGCCCCTTCCATTCCAGATAGGTGCTGCGGATCTCAGCATAGCCGTTCCGGCTCACGCCCAGCTTGACCCCATTGCGCAGGGTGACCATGTAGCTGCTGATCTGCCGGATGTACTTCATATTGACCACCGCGCTCCGCCCCACCCGCAGAAAGCCGTTCTCAAACAGGGCCTGCGGCAGCTCATTCAGCTTGCCATAGTAGGAACACAGGGGCTGATGGGCCACATCTCCGTAAACGTTGATTTTGCGCAGGTCGCTTTCGAGGTAGTAGATGCTGTCGTAGGGCAGCTCGGTCTCGGTGCGGTTCTGCCGGATGGTCAGGGTCTTGGGAGTCCGGTGATCCTGCTCGTGCAGAATGGCATCCAGACAGCGGGGCAGCTGGCAGTCCAGGTCGCGCTTGAGGATATAGCGGAACGCATTCACAGTGTAGCCCTCCGGAGCAAACTCCAGATAGGCCGACACATACACCAGGCAGATCTCCGGGCTGCATTGGCGCAGCTGCTTTCCCAGTGAGATGCCGTTCATGGTGTCCAGATCCACATCCAGCAGCGCCACCTGATACAGATCAAGGTCCCGCCGGGCCAGTGTCTCTTCCCCGCTGTGGCAGACGGTGCATTCCACCTGCAAGCCCCGCAGCGCAAAGAAATCCCGGACGAGCGTTTCCACGCGGGCAGCAAATACCGCATCATCATCACAGATCAAAATGTGCATTGTGTCCTCCAACAAAACGCCCTCTCCGTCAGTGCTTCGCACTGCCACCTCTCCCAAAGGGCGAGGCAATTGCTGCTCTGACTTCAGGCTGTGCAAGTTGTTTGCCCATCAGATGCGTTGCTCTCCTTGGGGAGCTGGCGAGCGAATGCGAGACTGAGAGGGCGAGGACGCTAACCAAGGAGGGTATATCTATGGATTCCGAAAAAGTCATCAAGCGGGACAACGAATATGTCCTGCATACCTATGGCCGCAACCCTGTTGTCCTCGAAAAAGGCCACGGCCTCTATGCCGAGGGCCCCGAGGGCCAGAAATACCTTGATTTTACCAGCGGCATCGGCGTCAACAGTCTGGGCTACTGCGACCTGACCTGGGCCGAGGCCGTGTCGGAGCAGGCCCACAAGCTGCAGCACACCTCCAACCTGTATTACACTGCCCCCTGCGGCAAGCTGGCCAAAAAGCTCTGCAAGCGCACCGGCATGAGCAAAGTCTTCTTTGGCAACTCGGGTGCCGAGGCCAACGAGGGTGCCATCAAGGCGGCCCGCAAATACAGCTTTGACCACTACGGCAAGGGCCGTGATACGATCATCACGCTGGTCAACAGCTTCCATGGCCGTACCATCGCCACCCTGACCGCCACCGGTCAGGAGGTCTTCCACCAGTACTTCGGCCCGTTCAACGACGGTTTCCAGTATGTCCCGGCGGGGGATATCAACTCCCTGACCGAGCTGGTGGACCGCCACACCTGCGCCATCCTGCTGGAGCTGGTGCAGGGCGAGGGCGGTGTCATGGCGCTGGACCCGGAATATGTGCAGGCCGTCCGCGCGCTCTGCGATGAAAAAGACCTCATTCTCATTGTGGACGAGGTGCAGACCGGTGTGGGCCGCACGGGTACATTCCTCTGCTGTGAGCACTACAACCTCAAGCCGGATATCGTTACGCTGGCCAAAGGCCTGGGCGGCGGCCTGCCCATCGGCGCGGTGCTGATGAATGAAAAGGTAGCCGAGGGCATGGGCCCCGGCACCCACGGCTCCACCTTCGGCGGCAACCCGGTGGTATGCGCCGGAGCCAACGTGGTGGTGGATCGCCTGGATCAGAGCTTCCTTGCACAGGTCAGCGAGCGCGCCGTACAGCTGCGCACCGGCTTGGCAAAGCTGCCCCACGTCAAGAACATTTCCGGCATCGGCTTGATGGTGGGCATCGAGTTCTTTGACGTGCAGGCTGCGGATGTGCTGGCTGCCTGCCGCGAAAAGGGCTTGCTGGTGCTTACCGCAAAGACCCGGCTGCGTCTGCTGCCGCCGCTGACCGTCTCCGAGCACGAAGTAGACATGGCGCTGGAGGTGCTGGCCGAGGTGCTGGGCACGATGGAGCCGACGGCTCCGAAGGAGCAGGCATGAAAAATCTGCTGAAAATGGGCGACCTTTCCCCCGCCGAGCTGACCCACATTCTGGATGTGGCAGACCAGCTGAAAGCGGACTGCAAGGCGGGCCGCACCGCCCCGCTGCTGGCGGGCAAAAGCGTGGCGCTGCTGTTTTCCAAGGCGTCCACCCGCACCCGCACCAGCTTTGAGGTGGGCGTGTACCAGATGGGCGGTCTTGGCAACTACATGAACACCGCCGAGCTGCAGGCCGGGCGCGGCGAGCCTTTGCGGGACACCGCCCGGGTGCTGGGGCGCTACTACGACTGCGCCGTCTGGCGCACCTACCGCCAGCGGGATTTGGAAGAGCTGGCAGAGCTTTCCGGCATTCCGGTGATCAACGGCCTTACCGACTACGCCCACCCCTGTCAGGTGCTGGCTGACCTGATGACCATCCGGGAGCGCCGGGGTACGCTGGCAGGGCTGAAACTCTGCTTTGTGGGCGATGGCAGCAACATGGCAAACAGCCTGATCGTGGGCGGCTTACTGGCGGGGATGCAGGTATCCTGCGTCTGTCCTCCGGGCTACCGCCCGGCAGCGGATGTGCTGATGTTTGCCCACGAATACGGCAATGCCTTCCACCTGACCACCGACCCTGCCGAGGGCTTGCGGGACGCGGACATTGTAGCCACCGCCGCGTGGAACACCACCGCCCCCGGCACGGCTGAAAGCGAGCAGCGTCTGCGGGATTTTGTGGGCTTCCAGCTCACCGGCCGTCTGCTGGAAAACGCAAAGCCGGGCGCGCTGGTGCTGCACTGTCTGCCCGCCCACCGGGGCGAGGAGATCTCCACCGCCCTGTTCGAGCAGCACGCGGACGAGATCTTTGACGAAGCGGAGAACCGTCTCCACGTCCAGAAAGCCGTGCTGGCGGTGCTGCTGGCGGGCAAATAAGCGGAAATTATACTTTATTATTGCAGTTCCGAAACGCCTGCGGGCGTTTCGGAACTGCTTTTTTCATGGGAGTCAAGCTCCCCCGTATGGTGATTTTGCCCATATTTTTGTACCAAATTTTGGCAGATGCGGCGGGCGAAACTGCTTTATTTCCATAAACTTTAGTGTTATACTCAACTTGGCCTTTTGTCCGTTCCGGCTGTTCCATTTGGGGGAATAGCCGGGCAAATCGATCAACAAAGGAGAGGATATCATGAAAAAACGCATCGTGAGCATGATACTGGCGCTCAGTATGGTGCTCTCCATCCTCCCGGTATCTGCATTTGCAGATGCTGGGACGTCTGCTGCGGCAGCAGAGACGACAGCTGCCGGTACGAACGAGGAAACAACAAATTCCATCGTTACGATCGAAATCGGCGCGGACGGTCTGCCCGAAAAGCAGTCCGGCACCGGCTGGAGCTACGACAGCTCCAACAACTGGCTGGCCATTGCCGGCGTTGCAAATGCAAAGACAGAGTATATTCTGGATGGCGATGCCAGCTGCAATGTGGCCATCTCGACTTCCAGCAATGAAGTATATCTGCTGGGCGGCGTGGTCAATGGCCAGCTTTGGATCAAGAACCCGAATGCCTGTGTTCTGGGCGGCAGATACGCCGAAGCAGTGCTGGAAAACGGCACCATTGACGGCGGCACCTACGGTAAGCTGACCGAGAACGGCGGCAGCGTTAAGGGCGGCTACTTCAAGGATATTTCCGGCCTGAAGTCTGCTACGCAGCAGCAGGCACACAAGCTGATCCTGCAGGAAAGCTGCACCCTGAACGGCCAGCCGGTGACCGGGGATGTGTATATGCTCAAGCGGTACAGCGATCACAGCCTGAAGCTGGAGGTGCAGTACGCCCCCGGCTGCGTTAAATGGGCGGCAGCAATCGGTGGCACGTCCGACATCCGCTCCCTGCCTGTAGGTATCAGCAACGTCTCCTTGAACGGCTATGCCACGGTTTCCACAGACGGTACAACGATCTCTGCCGAGGTCAGTATGTTCCCGCCGCTTTCAGAGAGCAACGCACCCATAGCACTGACCCCGATCCCGTCTACGGATAAGGAACTGAGCTTTACCGATAAGGGTACGCCCGATGTGAACGGTGTGCCCCGTGTGTACAGTCTGGACGAGGGTACAAGTCAGGTCTGCAAATACTTTGGCAAGGGCTGGACTTATACCTGCTACCCCAATATCGCCAGTATGACCGGAGAACTGGAGCTCGGGGATCAGGGCGGTAATGAGATCAATTTCAGCCAGCTGAGCGCAGTGCCCATCAACTGCGCTGTCGAGCTTTCGAATGCTACCGTGACCGGCGGCATCATCCGTCAGGCAGATTTCACAGATGTCACGATCAAGGACGGCACCTTTGATTTCCTCAGCTGCGCGGGCAAGTGCACCATTTCCAATGTAGTGGCCCAGAGCTTCAGCTTTGACAGGTCTGGCGACCTTGCCATTTCCGACACCGTTCTGTGCAAGCTGTCTGGCAACGGCATAGAGAATGCGCTTGCCGATGGCCAGCGGCTCAGCAAGCTGACCGTGCGCAACGGCGGTGTGACTGCGGTCAACGGCAGAGACCTGCCCAGTTCTGTCAATACCATCTATCTGGTGGGCAATGCCAGCGCAGAGCTTACCCTGAACACCGATGTGTTCAGCATCAACGGTGCAGCGGCCAACAGTTACAATGAACAGACCTATGCCGAGGGCAGTGTACTGCATATCACCAGCAACAACGATGGCAAGGAGATTCTGGTAAATCAGGCTGGCGATGCCAGCAACCTCAAGCCCCTGCGCATTACCGAAGAAGGTCTGCCCGACCTGACCGAGGTGACCCCGCATTCCTTGAACCAGGATGGTGTGACCGGCAAGGTCTATGAGGGTCTTGGCTGGCAGTACCTTGTGGTCGAGGTTGGTTATAGAACGATGTCGGTGCTTATCCTCACCAGCCCCGATGGCAGCAGCCCGGTGGATCTGACCTCGGATACCATCAACCCCTATCATAAGGCCATTGTTTCCGATCAGATCGTGCTGGAGGATGTGACGGTTGCTGGTATTCAGGCTGGCGCGCCTGTTACCGCCCAGAACGCCATTATTAAGGGCGGCACTTTCCAGAAGGCTGTCCACGCGGATGAAAACAGCAGCATCACCGGCGGCACCTTCCAGGAGAGCGTCGAAGCTAATGGAACCATCGCCAACGGCATCTTCCAGAAGAGCGTCCAAGCTTACGGTGAGATCACCGGCGGTCAGTTCGACGCGGATGTCACTTTGGGCTATAGCGGCACCATCACCGGCGGCACCTTCCAGAAGAGCGTCGAAGCTTACGGCGAGATCACCGATGGTCAGTTCGAAGCGGATGTCACTTTGGGCTATAACGGCACCATCACCGGCGGCACCTTCCAGAAGAATGTTAAGGCTAGTGGCACCATCAACGGCGGTCAGTTCGACGCAACTGTCCAGTTGGATAGTAGTAATGCCCAGATCCTTGGCGGCGTGTTCAACAATATCAAGCTGCCCGACTATTATACATTGGAAGGAACGGTCATCCGAAATGCCGTGATCACCGGCAGCCTGATGGCGGATACTTCCAGCAAGGCTGCTGTTTCCAATACGGTGAGCTTTAGCCCCATCGAAAGCCGGCACCGTGCTGATGGTCAGCAGCTGAGCAAGCTGATCGTTGCAGACGACGGCACGGTGGAAAGCGTAAACGGCGTGACGAAGAAGACCAAGGAGCTTTACCGTATCGGCGATGTCGAGATGAATATCACCTTCAGCGAGCCGGTCGAGAACATCAATGGTGCTCCGGCCAGCGATTATACCGGCGCACAGCTTTCCGCAGACGGCCTGACACTGACCCTGACCGCCTTGAATGACGGCAATCCCATTGTGGTGAATCAGACCAAAGGAGAAAAGCTGCCCTTCTCTTCCCTGGGCGAGGGAGACTTTACCACTGATGAAACGCCGGAGGGTACAAAGGTTACCTGCTATCAGGAGGGCGTGGGCAAGCTGAGACTTGTCTATGTGCGCACCTACGATGATAAGGAGTTTGACAGCATCCCCTATGGCGAGCCGGACAACTATGGCATCTATAAAAAGCGCGTTGTAGCTGAAGAGGGCGATAAATACACGAGCGGTTGGGTCGATATCGGCGAAACCGTGATCAAGTATAAACCGGCTCTCGATGACTTCGAATGGGATGTCAAGACCGGCACGGTGACCTATAGAGATACCAGCAAGCGGTATTTCGGCGAGGAGGAACTCCCGCAGGCTGAACTTCGGTACTACGACGAACCAAACTCTTACTTCTCCTCTGTGCCTACCGAGGTGGGTACCTACGAAGTTCGCCTTGTGGTGAACGGTAACAACTACTATGGTTATAGCGATTACACGTTGGAGGATTACACCGTCCTCTACACGCCCGTAGCCGCAGACTTTACCTACGATGCTGCGCAGAACACGGTGACCTACAATGGCGATAAGTACAACGGTGCTGACCCGAAGACCACCCTGCTGTACGCCGCCGAGGGCAGCACTGAAACCACCGCGACCATCCCCACCGCCCCCGGCAGCTACGATGTGTACGTTCAGGTGACGGCGGACGAGAACTATAACGGGACCATTACCGAAAAGGTGGGCACTTACGTTGTGTCCAATCCGACCCCGACTCCCGATCCCGACCCGGATCCTACTCCCACTCCCGACCCGGATCCGAATCCTACTCCCACTCCCGACCCGGATCCGACCCCGACTCCCGATCCCGACCCGGATCCGAATCCGACTCCCGATCCCAACCCGGATCCGAATCCTACTCCCGATCCCGACCCGGATCCCAATCCTACTCCCACTCCCAATCCGGATCCGACTCCTACTCCCACCCCGACTCCCGATCCTGAGCCGACCCCGACTCCCACTCCCACTCCCGCACCCAGCGATGACGGCGGCGGCGCTATCGTGATGGTAGCCGCTGTGGGCGGCGCAGCCGTTGGCGTAGGCGCTTACATTGCAGGCACTGCCGCCTACCTGAAGAGCGTTCTGCCCGAGGGTGTGGCGATCCCCGCTAACCGTCAGCAGCTGGCTGTTGCACTGTGGACTGCCGCAGGCAAGCCCGCTACCCAGAGCACGGCACTGTTCAACGATGTGGCAGCCGATGCCGCAGAGCTGCAGGCCATCCGCTGGGCAGTGGATACCGGCCTGATGTCTGCACAGGACGGCAGCTTCAAGCCCGGCAGCCGCGTAAGCCGCTTGGAGGTCATCCGCACTTGGAAGACCTATCAGCAGCGCGGCTGAGCCCGCTGACCCGTAACCCCTTATAACCCCGCAGGGACTGCTGCACAGCGCTGTGCAGCAGTCCCTTTTTGTGTTGGCTGGCGTTTTGCGCCGCGATGCCGCCCGGTAAAAGGCATTTCGAGCCATTATTGGGGATTTCGTGCAAAAGCACTCCACTTTTTCCGCCGCCGGTGGTATAATGCAGGGACAGAGATGTACTCTGAAAGCACGTCATTCCCATATTTTCCTATAGAGACAGAAAACCGCCCGGTAACCGCAAGCCGGGCGGTTTTCTGCTTTTTGCGGGTGCGTCCGGCTGCTTTTGCGCCGCCGGGTCGTTTCAACGCATTTGCGGGTCGATTCGTGCCGAAAATCGTCCAAAACGGGCAAATCGTGGTACACTAAGCATGACACAGAACCTCCCTTCCTGATAGGGGCTAAAGGCATCATTACGCCCCGTCAAGCGTGTGACCGGAGCATCGGTCATCCGCGTCCGTGCCCGGCTGAAAAAGCCGCGCCCGGCAAAACATAACAATTGCCATCTCCCGATCGATCCTTTCCAATAAGCACAGCAGAGCCGCCCGGCAACTACCGGACGGCTCTGCTGCGTTGTAGGAAAACGCCCTCAGTCAAAGCCTGACGGCTTTGCCAGCTCTCCCCGCAAGCGTCCTCGCCCTCTCAGGCGCTAACGCGCCAGCTCTCCCAAAGGGAGAGCCCTTGGCAGTCCACGCAAACTTTATCTCTTTGCCAAGGCCTCTCCCTTTGGGAGAGGTGGATGCGAACGTAGTGAGCAGACGGAGAGGGCGAGGTTGCTTCTCCGCAGCGCCGCCGCTTCCGCAGGAAGCAGGCGCTGCAAATGCCGCTTGCCATTACGACCCCACCCGTGAAAATGGGATAGCGGAGCGTCCGCAGACGCTCCGCTATCCCGAAAATTAAAAGATATTTTCCGCTAAATATGCCCAAAGCAACGCGGAGGGCATTTTCAATCGTTCTCCACCCCGGGACACCCGGCGGCGCGCCATGCGGCGCACAGCACCTCTTTTTCCGCCTTGGAAAGCTTTTTCAGGGCGGCTTCCCGCCGCAAAGCGGCGCTCCTGTCCGCGCAGCGCTCCAGATAGGCAAACCCTACTGCGCCGTGGGCGCGGGTGTAGCGTGCCCCTTTGCCGCTCTGGTGCGCTTTCAGCCGGGCGGCGGGGTGGTTCGTCCAACCGGTGTACAGCTGCCCGCCGGTGCAGCGCACCATGTAGATGTAGGCGGCGTCAGGCAAGGCGGCCATTGTTCTTCAGCACCTGACGGCAGGCGGCAAGAGCGGTCTCCTTGTCCTTGGCGGTGATCAGGAAGCGGCTGGCGTGGCAGAAGCTGATGCCCGGGATGCCGCTTTTCTGCTCGATGACCTCCTGCGGCTGCCCCGCCCACGACTGCGGGAACGGCAGCTTGGACTTTTTGGTCTTGTGGTCGGTGACGCACTGGGCGCTCCACCCGCCGCGCTGGCTGGGGTACACCACAAACAGGGCGTCGGTCTTGTACAAGCCGTTTTTCCACGGCAGATAGCAGGGCAGCACCACGATGCCGTCGCGGGAGTTGCGGTACGCCTGCTGCACTTTTTCGTCCGCACGGTTCACGGCGTTGGCACTGTCGATCTGGTTTTCCAGTATCTGCTTTGCCACGGCCACCGCCTTGAAAAAGCAGCTGTCCTGATCTTCTTTGGAGTCCCACACCGGGTTAAAAAAGCCGATGGCATCGCACAGGCTGTTCTGCTCGCCGGTGTTATCGTTCAGGTCCAGCGGCTGGATAAAGTTTTCGTCAATGAGCCGCGCCTGCCGCTCGCCCACAAGGCCGGGGCCCAGCACCCGCCACAGCAGGCCAAAGGCCGCGTAGGGCACGCCGTTGGCGCGGTACTCCCGGGGCTCCTGATGGTGGTCGAACATCCCAAAGCCGATATCATACACGATGCCGTCAAAATCATCAGGCACGGTAAAGCCCCGGGTGATCTTGATATCCGGGCGCAGGATCTGCAGCAGCGCCGTAGCAAACACGTCATCGGCATGGAACTTGCCGGCGTGGGTAAAACCGTTTGCGGGAATTTTCATGGACTTGATACCTCGTTCTTCTAGTTTCATCTGGTATCAGTATAGCACAATCCCGCCCGTGGGACAACAAAAAGGAACGGCAGCGCTGCCGTTCCTTTTGCGCGGGACGATTTGGAATGCGCTCCGCTGCGCTCTGCGCATATTCAGCGGAAAATATCTTTTAATTTCGGGGTTCAGGAAAGTCTGCGGACTTTCCTGAACCCCTTTTTCACAGAGAAAGGATATTAAATGCAGTTTTCCGCTGCGTCCCCTCTCGTGAAAATGGGATAGCGGAGCGTCCGCAGACGCTCCGCTATCCCGAAATAAAAACAATATTTCCGCTAAACATGGCTAGAGCGAAGCGGAAGCCATTTTCAACCGTACTACAACAAAAAGGCTGCTGCACAGCGGTTTGTGCAGCAGCCTATAACAGCTTTGCTTACAGCGCCGAGTAGCCAAAGCTGTTCACCAGCGCGTCAATGTGCTGCCCGGCTTTGCACAGGGGGCAGTCGCGGGAGTCAAAGCTGGCGTAATCCGGCAGACAGGTGGGGTCAAAGATGGAGGTGACCGGGTAGCCCAAGCACTCGTGGGTGGTGGCAAAAATAGCCGAAAGCCCTGCCACGATGCCGCCGTAGTAGTTCACGGCTTCCACGGCTGCCTGAATGGTGTAGCCGGTGGTGATGGATGCCGCAAGGATGAGCACGTGCTTGCCCTTGACCATGGGGGCAAGATTATCCCGCAGAATGATCTGGCTGCCGGAAGTGTACTCCGGCGTGACGATATAGATGGTCTTGTGGGCGTTCATATTGGTAAAGCCGTCCTTGGTCAGCTCGTTGGCAAGGCAGGTGCCGATGACCTGTGTGCCGTCCAGACAGAGCACGGTATCCACGATGGTGCTGTGCTGGTAAGCGCTGACCAGCTCCTTTGCCACGGCCTTTGCCTCGGAAAGGCGGGTCTTTTGGGTGGTCACGTCGATGTAATAGTTGATGTGGCTGTGGCTGGTGGCAAAATGTCCCTTGGCCACCCGCAGGAACAGTTCGCTTTTGCTGGTGGGAAGCTTGACCATGTTGATCATTGTACAGCACTCCTTTTTTCACCGGGCGCAGCTGCGCCGCAAAATACAAAACAGCGCGGCAGCGTTCCGGCTGCTGCGCTTATTTTTCTTCTCTGCTTCTTTATTGTACTGAAAAATGCCGCTGTGCACAAGACACAAACCTGACGAAAAACCTTGCTTTTTTACAGACATATCGCCGAAAACTTGGATGCAAAAAGACCGCCGCGCAAAATGCGCAGCGGTCTTTGGTAAAAGCGCAGCGATTATGTATCTGCTCAGCCGTTGCTCTTCTTGGCGGCCTCGGCCAGAGCCTTGTCGTACACTTCCTTGGTGATCTCCCAAGTCATGGAGTACTCAGAGTTCTCGCGGATGGGCATATACTTGAACACCACAGTGTAGCCGTCCTGCAGGTCGGGCACCTTGGCGGCTTCAAGATGGAGCGTGATGGGCGTCTTTTTCACGATCAGGCTGTTCTCGGCGTCCGTGATCTTCACGCCGCCGTTGTTTCCGCTGAAGTAGACCTGCTTGCCCTCGGCGTCCTTGATGGCAAGAGAGAAGCGGTAGGGATCCAGCGGGATGGGGTTTGCGCGGCCAGACTCGATGTCGACTTCCATCGTGCAGGTGCCGTTTTCGATCTTCAAACCCCGCAGACCACCGATCACCTGCAGCTCGCTGGTGATCGCACTGGGCAGCGCTTTGCTTACCGGGTTGTTGGGATCCTGATACTCACAGCCGCCCAGCAGACTGGCACCGGCCACAGCCACTGCGGTGGCTGCCGAATACTTCAGGAATGCGCGGCGGGAAAATGTATAAGACATAGCTTGTTCCTCCGTTTTTTACCAGTATGTTGGGGCTCAGGTCGCAGACTTCAAGGCGTCTGCGGTCAGCTCCCAGTTGGCGCTGAACTCGCTGTATTCCAGATCGGGATAGAAGGTAAAGGTCACCGGGCCATCCGTCAGTGCGTTCAGACCCTTTGCGGTCACATAATAAGTAACGGTCTCGCCCTTCTTGACCTGATGGCTCAGCGCATCAGGAGAAGTCACCTGCAGCTTATCGTTCTGGTAGGCCAGATACCTGTCTGCCTTTATGGCAAAGTTTGCCTTGGTTACTTCCAGTGCGTTATTGCGGCCGTTGGTCACCACCAGCTTAAAGGTGGTATTGGAAGCGGCATCGCACTCCACCTGCTCCAGCTTGGATACGACTTTCAGCACCCTGTTGCTGGTGCCGACGGCGCGCTGCACCGGGGCATCGCCGCCGCAGCCGGTCAGCAGACTGCTGCCAGCCACAACTACAGCGGTAAGTGCGGTATATTTCAGGAAAGAGCGGCGGGAAAATTCCCCAGTCATATTCGTTCCTCCTTCAGAACACATCAATACAGATTCTGCCATAAGGCACTACCTATACAATAGGCGAAACAGAGAAAAATGTCAATGATTTTCCGCAAAACAAATGTGAAGATTTTGTGGCAGCATCGTACATTTTAGACGAAGCTTAAGCGGATTTTTTGGCAATTGTGTCAGCTGCGGATCACATCGGAAGCGTTCATGACAAAGGTCAGGCTCTTGCCCTCCAGGAAGGTGGGCACGTAGGTGACCTTCAGCTGCTTCCAGTCCTTGGGCACCATGATCATCAGCACGATGTAGGCGCTGCCCTGCGGGGGCAGGCTCTCTGCATCGGAAAAGCTCTGGGAATTGGCGTTGTACAGCGAGATATTGGCGCAGCAGGCTGCGGGCTGGCCATCGCAGACGGCGGTAAAGTCCGGGGTGGCAGCGGCCATGGCCTGAAAGTTTGCGTCCACGTTCTCCAGCGGGGGCACGGGGTAGGCCTCGTTGATGGCGTCAATGCCCTGTGCGCCGATGGCGTAGCTCTCGGTCTTGCTGCGGTTGACGGTGGTCACCCGCACGCCCAGATACTCGTAGCCCGCCGGCTGCACGGGGTCCTGCGTCAGGTGGAACACGCTGGTCAGCTGCACGCCCAGACCGTTCCAGCTGCGGACGGTATCGCCGACCTTGACCTCTACCACGGTGTCATCGCCGTTGGACTGGCAGCCGCCCAGCAGGCTGGCTGCACCCAGTGCAGCAGCGGATACGCCGGTGCACTTGAGGAAGCTGCGGCGGGAAATGACAGTAGACATAACGTTATATCCTCCTTGAAGGGTGATTTTCTTTTTCTTTCTTATTTGGTTATACCGTTTCCCGGACGCAGATGCAAGTGTCCGGGGCGATTCTTTACAACAATTTCACAAGCAGGGTCACTCCTGCGGCGAAAGCCCCTTGACGTGGGTCTCGCTGGTTTTGACCAAGTTTAACAGGCTGGGCGTGTACAGCGGAAATTCCCGCGTCAGGCTCTCGGTGGTCATGGCAAGGCAGGCGGGATCCTTGACGCCCTCGCCGCCGTTTACGTCCTGCCCGTCCAGCAGCGCTTCCACATTGGACTCTGCCATCCGCATCACAGCGTCGGAATAGCCGTGCCAGCGGCGGGGCTCGATGCTGAACATACTGGAGGCGTTGTGCGGCTCTGCAGAGTAGAGCAGCCGGAACATCTTGGCCACCGCCATCATCAGGTAAGCGCTCACCTCGGTGGTCAGCGCCTTGCTGTGGCACTGGCCGATCTTGGCGTAGAGCACGTTCAGGCTGTTGGAGATGAGTTTTTTGTTCATGGTGGGCAAAACGCTGCCGTGGTAGACGTTGTCCTTCATCTTTTCGGGGTTGGGCAGATCCTCGGCAGAGAGCATCATGCCGTTGCGCTCGGCGCTGCGGCCCAGCAGGTAGTCGCAGGAAACATTATAATAATCTGCCACCCGCACCACAAAGTCCAAGCCGCACTCGCGGATGCCTTTTTCGTAGTGGGACAGCAGCGCCTGAGAGACCCCCAGATCCTCTGCCGCCTGCTTTTGGGTAATGCCGCGCTCCTTGCGCAGCAGCTTGATGATACGATTGAACTCCATGGTATGCTCTCCTCAATATCCGAAGGGATTTTTTGGTGATATCCTTGTTTTTGGTTTACAACAGGTTGATTATACACATTGGAAAACGACTTGTAAAGCAAGAAAAATGCCGATATTTTTCGTCTTTTTTCGTCATTATTGTCAAAAGTCTTGCCGAGGACCCCACATCTATGCTAAACTATGGGTATTAACACATAGATTTTGTGTTTCCGACACGGCAGAAAAACGACAGCCGTGGTGAAAGCCCGTCTTTTCTGAAACAAAAATTTTTCAAACAGGTGGTTCCATCTTTCTGCAGTTTGTGCTATAATCTCTTTTTGGCGACTGTTCTTGACCGGCGCACAAATCTGCAAAGGACAAGCCAGACGCTATAAAAGGTAATATACCAAGAATAAGAAAGAGGAAACTTCATCATGAAACTCGAGCGCAAAGTCCGTCTGTGCAGCGCTGCCGCTGCTGTCCTGATCGCCGCCATCGCCCTGACCGGCTGCGGCGGTTCCAAGTCCACTGCTTCTTCCGCAGCCGCTTCTTCCGTGGCTGCTTCCACCGCTGCTGCCACCAACAGCTGCGGCGAGGGTGTGACCTGGGCACTGGCTGACGGCACCCTGACCATCAGCGGCACCGGCCGTATGACCAACTTCACTAAGGACGCTCCGGCTCCCTGGGCAGCTCAGGCCGACCAGATCACCACCGTTGAGGTGGAGGGCACCGTTACCAGCGTGGGCGCTACCGCCTTCAAGGACTGCACTGCCCTGACCACCGTGAACATCGCTGACGGCGTGGAGTACATCGAGGCCGGTGCTTTCAACGGCTGCACCGCCCTGACCGAGGTCAACATCCCCCTGAGCGTGGGCTACATCAAGACCGGCGCCTTCAAGGACTGCAACGCCCTGACCAGCGTGACCCTCCGCGACAACTGCCGTCTGGACATGAATGTGTTCCCCGCTACCGTGGAGGTCAACTACGCCGAGGGCTAAGCCCCATCCGTAATTTTAAACCAAAAGAGGTGTGATCCATGAAAACCTTCAAGCTTCATCTCATCCGCCACGGCATAACCGCGGGCAACCTGCAAGGCCTGTACATCGGCAGCGGCACCGATCTGCCCCTGTGCGACGAGGGACGCGCCCAGCTGGCTGACCTGAAGGAGCGGTTCGCCTACCCGCAGGTAGACACCGTGTTTTCCTCTCCGCTGCTGCGTGCGGTGGAGACCGCCAACATCCTGTTCCCCGGGGCTGCTCACCAGTTTACGGTGCACGATCTGCGGGAAGCCGGCTTTGGCAAGTTTGAGGGCAGACCGGTGAAGGAGCTTGTGCAGGACGAGGACTTCAAAAAGTGGATCACCCCGGGTTCCGGCTATCTGCCGGAGGGCGCAGAGCCCACCGAGCAGTTCCACGCCCGCTGCGCCGACAGCCTTATGAAGCTGTTTGAGTACATGATCCGCATGGACGTTACCGAGGCCGCCTGCGTGACCCACGGCGGCGTGATCATGAGTATGCTCAGCCAGCGCGCCGTGCCCACCCGCCGTCCCGAGCAGTGGATGGCAGACCCGGGCTGCGGCTACACCGTGCAGACCGATGTGCAGCTGTGGATGCGGGACAAGCTGGTGGAGGCCATCGACATTGTACCTTTTGGCTACGCCGACACCCTGCAAGGGCAGGCCGAAGCCGAGGAAAACGAGGCCTACGAATAAGAAAGGGTTACAGTTTTCCGCTGCCCCTTGACAGAACGCGCAGAATCCTTTATTGTTAAAGGGTAGTGTATTGTATCGTATACAGGAGGAACGCTGTCATGTCCCAATCCCTCTCCCGCCGGTCATTCCTGAAATGTGCCGGTTCCGGTGCGGTCAGCCTTGCGGCTGCGCTGCTTACCGGGGTCTGTGCTGCGGCGCAGCAGCCGTGTCTTACGGGCGAACCTGCCCTGCTGGACGGCAAAGCTGCCGTGGAGCTGCTGGGCTATGCCCCGGCACCGGAGCTGGGCGGCGTACTGGTGTACCTCTCGGTGGAAAACCTTTCGGCAGCCAGCCTGCCGGTGGATACCAGCTATCTGCAAAGCCGTGGTCTGCGCACCCGGGAGCAGCTGTACAGCATGGGCACCGGCGTGACCGCTGCCTGCAACGGCCAGAGCGTGCCCTGCGGCAGCTTTGCCGCCCCGTTGTACAGCGAGAACGCGGCGGATGCTTCGGTGTTCACCCTGAACCTTGCCGCCGGACGCGGTGCGCTGCTGCACTGTTTCTGCGCCGTGCCGGAGGACTGGCAGACCCTTGAGCTGACCTGGCATCCGGACTTTGCCGCCGGGCGCAGCGCCATCTTTACGGTGCGCCGTAATACCGATGAAGCCGCTCTGGGCCCCGTGCCCACCACCCCCGCCGAGGTCGGCAGCGTGGTGGATCTGTAACAGCATACCAAAAGAGCCATTGCACAAAATGCGTGCAATGGCTCTTTTTTGTTGAGACCCTCTCAGCTTAACTCCCTCAGTCAAAACCTGACGGTTTTGCCAGCTCCCTCGGGGAGGGAGCCTCTGGCGCGCCCGCAAGCTTTACACTTTAGCCGGAAACTGTACCGCTATGCCAAAGGCCCCATCCTAGAGGGGGCTGTCGAGCGCAGCGAGACTGGGGGAGTTTCTCCCGGCGTGCGCCTTCTCAGGCTCTTCTGCCGTGGTCACCCGGCGCCCACCAGCGCTTCGCCGGTGCTGCTTTGCACCAGCAGCTCCTGCCCGGTAAGGCTGGAAAGCAGGGCGATGTAGCTGCGCCCTGCCGGGAGTTCCAGCGGCTTGCCGTTGGAATCGTAGAGGGCAAGGGTGCTCTGGGTGCCCTGCGTCCATGTGATCTGCCACAGGTGCCCGCCGTTCAGCCAGATGCCGCCGCCCATGGAAAGGTCGTAGTCCAGCGTGCGGCCGTCGTCCCGCAGGGAGGAGCCGCTGTACAGGATGAGCAGATTGTCAAAGGCTGCCTGTGTGCCGGTGTTGGCATCCAGCTGCGGGGTGCCGTCGGCGTGCAGCATCCCGTAGGCGGCAAGGGCGCTGTCATAGACAAAGCCGGTAGCTCCGCCGGACTGGAAATTCACGGTCACGTTTACCGCATCGGCGGCGTTTGCGTCCGGCAGATGGCCGGTGTCCCGCTGGGGCAGCAGAGCGGGCAGAACGCCTGCCGTCTCGCTCTCGCTGCCGGCGGCGTTCTGGTTCACGGCGGCAGAGATGCTCAGGCTGTCCAGCACCGAGGAAACGGCTTTGCCGCTGGTGCGCCACAGGGGCGTGCTGTTCCAGCTGTAACCGGTGCTGACAAAGGCGTTGCGCCCCACCTCCTGCGCGTCCACCGCGCGGAGATTGTAGTATTCCAGATACCGTTTGGCGTATGCGCTGCTGCCGCACTGGATGGGCAGCACCTGCTGCCCGCTGAGCAGCCGCCAGTATAAGTCCTGCCCGCGCGTCACCGGCCCTACCACGGGCATGGCGCTGAGGGCGGGGTATACCAGACACAGCTCGGTAGAGCTGCCGCTCTCGGTCAGGGCTTCCAGCACCACCGAGGCGCTGCCGATGCCCCACTGGGTAGTGCTGCCGGTGGTGTTCTCAATGACCACCGCCGCCGCCCGCTGCTCCGGGTACAGCAGCTGCTGCCCGGTAAGCGGGTCTGCCGGGGCGGTGCTTTCTGCCGGCGCAGCGGCGGTGCCCCCGCAGCTGCCCAGCAGCACCGCGCACAGCACGGCTGCACCAAGGCGCAGGCTCCATTTGCGTTTCATGGGTCTCTCCCCTTACTGATAGTTAAAGTTTTGCCACTCGTCGTCGTCCACGATGGCCAGATAGGTCTTGCCGCGGTTGAAGCAGATCTCGCTGCCGTCGGCGGCATAGACCTTGAGCGGGTGCTCCGGGGATGCCTTCTGCCATGTGCCGTGCTGCACCGCGCCCCGGGTGAAGAAATAGGCTTCGCCGCCGGACACATAGTCCACCTGCTGCACGCCGCCGGAGTCGCCGGGGTAGTCCGCGATGCCTGCAAAACAGACCAGCAGGTTGGTAAAACCAAGCTGCTTTCCGGTCAGCTCGTCCACGGTGTTTTCAAAAGCACCGTCGGCGCGGCTGTACATGGACATTTTATAAAGGTGATCCCAGCGGTTGTAGCTGAAGGTGGTCTTGTAGCTGTCCGAGTGCACGATGTTGATGGTCTTGGCGGCGGCAGCACCGGACATCTTGTTCTCTGCGCCGGTGCGGTAGTCCGCAAAGCGGAAGAAGGTGCTCTCGTAGGGATATTCCAGCCCGATGCCTGCGTTGGCGGCGGCCTGCCGGATCTCAGCGCCGGAGGTGAACTCGGTGTGCTCATACGCCACGTTGCGGCCGCGGCTGTCGCGGTGCGCCACATGGGGGTGAGTAGTGGTATTAAAATAGCTCTTGCCGCCGATGTTCAGGCCGGAGTAGTGATACACGTTGATGAACTTGGTGCAGGGGGCGCTTTCGCCGTCGTGGTAGTACAGCGCCTGCCACGGCATGAGCAGCTGCAAAAACTGGTCGCGGCCGGAGCGCAGCGGCCCTACCTCCGGGATGGCGTTGGCGTCGTGGTACACCGCGCAGAAGCGGGAGATGCCGCCCTCCACCTTGCTCTCAATGAGCAGGTCAGCCGAGCCGATGCCGCGCTGCGGGCGGGCGTTCTGCCGCTGGGTGTTGCTGATGTTGTTCACCATCACGCCGACAATACGGCCGTTGCTGCGGCGCGGCTCGCCGGTAAGGGGGTCGGCGTTATAGGCGGGCAGGCTGCTGTCGGCGCTCTCTGCCGGGGCTTCGGATGCCGCTCCTGCGTCCGGGGCTGCGGCTTCGGTGCTTTCAGAGGATGCAGAGCTGCCCTTCCCGAAGGTCTGCTGCAGCCAGCCGGAAAAGCCGTTGCCCACACAGGCGCTGCCGGCGGGCGCGCAGCCGGACAGAGCCAGCGAGGCGGCTGCCAGCCCCGAGACACGGAGAACGGTACGACGCGTGATCTTTTTCATGCAAAAAACCTCCTGATCAAGAAAGCTCTGCGCAGCCCCGGCGCTGTCGGAACGGTTGCGCGCGGTGGATGAAAACGAACGGCCCTTCGGCACTGCTTTGATTGTAATAGTTCTTGCGGCGTTTGTAAAGTGAAAATTAACGGCAAAGCGCTTTACCCGTGCTGTTCTGCTAAGCTCTGCAGCATCTCGTGCAGCTGGGCGCGGACGGCGGCGGGGGCGGTGACCTCTACCTTGCCGCCAAAGCCGCACACCCAGCCGAAAAACTGCTGGCTGACGCAGATGGGCACGTCAAAGTGGAAGTGCTCCGCGTCCTCCGGGCAGAACACCGGCTCGCGGCCAAAGCGCTCCCGCATGACCGGCTCAAGGTCGGCAGTGCACCGCAGGGTGACCCGGTACTCGGTGCCGCCGAACATATTAAAGTGCTTGCGCAGGTAGGCGGGCAGGTCGAAGGTGCGGAAGAACTCCTTGCCCCGGCGCGGCTCGTTCAGTACCAGCACCCCGGCCATCCGGTCCACCCGGTAGTGGCGCACCGGGGGCGCTTTTTCGTCCTGATAGGCAATGAGGTAATAGCAGCCGTTTTCCCACGCCAGCTGCCACGGGCTTACGGTGCGCACGGCGCTGCTGCCCTTGTAGCGGAACTGCACCAGACACCCCCGGTTGATGGCGGTGTGCAGGGCGTCGATGCTGTACAAAAGAGTCTGGCTGTCGGTCTTGGGACGTCCGTCCACATACACCTGACGCTGCAGCTGGGTGCCCTCGTAGTCGGAGCAGAGGGCTTCCAGCTTGTGGATGATGCGCTTGCTGGTGCGCGCCGAGATGACGCTGCTGGACTGTACCGCGTCCACCAGCAGCTTCAGCTCCGAAAGCTCGAACGCACGGCTTGCCATCCAGTACCCGCCGCCGCGCCCGCGCTGCAGCTGGATGTCGTAGCCCAGACTGCGCAGGGTGTCGATATCGCTGTAAATGCTCTTGCGCTCGGCCAGAATGCCCTGATTTTCCAGCAGCTGCACCAGCTGGGGCACGTTCAGGCGGTGGTTCTCGTCGGTGCGCTGCTCAAGGATGCGCAGCAGCGTTACCAGCTTGGATTTCTGTCCTTCCTGCTTGGGCATGGGGCAATACCTCCGTCACGGTTTATTCCGGCAGCTTTTTGTCAAAGGCGGCGCGGCGCTGGGTGGAAAGGCGGAACATTTCTTCCAGCTTGTCCCGGTCGTCTGCCACAAGGGCGGCGCGCATTTCCTGCAAAGCAGAATCGAACTGGTCGATCTCGCTGATCAGGTTCTGCTTGTTCCACAAAAACAGCTCTGCCCACATTTTGTCGTTGATGCGTGCAATGCGGGTCAGATCCCGGAAGGAGTCGCCGGTGTACTCGCACAGCGAGGTGTTGTCGTTGGCGCACATCAGGCTTACGGCAATGGCGTGGCACAGCTGGCTGACATAGCCGATCATCCGGTCGTGCTCCTGCACGGTCAGGGTGCAGATGTGCTTGAAGCCCAGCACCTCGGCCAGCTCCTTTGCCCACTGGATGCCCGCAGGGGTGTTCTTTTCGGTGGGAGTGATGATGAAGTTTGCCGGGGCAAAATTCACCTCGGCGGCGTGCTCCACGCTGGAAGTCTCGCGGCCTGCCATGGGGTGGCTGGCGATGAACTCCACCCCCGCCGGGCACAGCGCCTGCACCGGCTCCACAAGGCCGGTCTTGACGCCGGAAACATCCGTAAAGATGCACCCGGGCTTGAGCAGGGAACCGTAGGTTCGGAACCAGTCCAGCAGCGCGGTGGGGTACAGGCCAAAGATGATATGGTCGGCCTGCCGGACAAGATCCTCAAAATCGTGAGTCTTACCGCCGGCGATATAGCCGTGCTCCAGCGCGTACTGCAAGTGTCCCTCGCTGCGGTTGATGCCGTCCACATGGAAGCCGGCGCGGGTCAGCTCCAGCGCGTACTTGCCGCCCAGCAGACCCAGACCCACTACGAGATAACGTTTTGTTTTATCAAGCATCTTCTACCTCCACGCCAAGCGGCGCTGCATCTGCAAAAAAGCCTGGCCAGCTCTTCTGGATGGCTTCGGCATCGTCCACGGTCAGGGGCAGCCCGGCGGCTGCGGCCAGCACCGCAAGGCTCATGACCACCCGGTGGTCGTTGTGGCCGTGCAGGGGCGCGGCAGGAGCGTGCAGACGCTCCGCACAGCCGTGCACCGTGATGGTG
>ENA-ORUX01001194-ORUX01001194.1-human-gut-metagenome-genome-assembly--contig:-NODE-1194-length-20972-cov-5.429794_pt1 | contig 20972 bp, 22 predicted proteins | sample MGYA00242087_ERZ509225 | MGnify/ENA primary metagenome ERZ509225 (study PRJEB26280, sample SAMEA2338864) | human gut metagenome | biome: human gut; feature: human-associated habitat; material: faeces... | reverse complement strand
CCGCAAGTCGTTCAGATAAACATTTTTATTGTCGGCATATGCATCATACTGAATGTCGATTTCCTTTACGGTATCCATAATTTCAATGATGCTTGTCATTTCAGATGCCATTTGCTCCATTTCTTCTTTTGTAAAATGAAGCTTTCCCAATTCTGCCAGATAGGCAATCATCTGTAAATCCAATCTTGACCCTCATTTCTATTCCTGAAATTGCAGAAATTTATTCCGCGGCAAAGCCGCAGACATCTGCTCAAATTTACACAGGTTTTATTATAACATAATCCCTTGGATTTTGCAAGGCTTTTCTTACGGGAAAGCACAAAAAAACAGAATTTGAAAATTTTTTCCGGATATGCTTGATTTTTTTCCGGTTTTTCAGTATAATAGAATGTGATATTGTTTGGAAACCCTTGTGTCTGTCAAAACATAGAGTTTGGGATTTCCAAGGTAGGGAGGATTCATAATGCTGACTTTTTCAAAAATGCACGGCATTGGCAATGACTACATCTACATCAATTGTTTCAAGGAAACCGTAACGGATCCGGAAAAGCTTTCTGTTTTTTTAAGTGATGTTCGGTTTGGCGTAGGTTCTGACGGTCTGGTTTTGATTCTTCCGTCAGAAGTTGCAGATTTCCGAATGCGGATTTTTAATGCAGACGGCTCTGAAGCAATGATGTGCGGCAATGCCACCAGATGCATCGGCAAGTATGTTTACGACATGGGCATGACTGACAAAACAGAAATTTCGCTGGAAACAAACTCCGGCATCAAGTATCTGACACTGTATCCTGATGCCAACAACAAGATTGAAAGCGTCAAAGTGGATATGGGAAAGGCAATCCTCGTTCCGAGAGAAATTCCGGTCAATTCGGATCTGGAACGGTTTATTGCACAGCCAGTAACAGTGGACGGTAAGGAATACGCAATGACCTGCGTTTCTATGGGAAATCCGCATGCAGTTGTGTTTTTGCCGGAAGTGGATTCTCTGGATCTGGAGAAAATCGGTCCGTCTTTTGAACATCATGAGCTGTTTCCGGATCGGGTGAATACGGAATTTGTCCGCGTGATCGATGACCATACGCTGCAAATGCGTGTATGGGAACGGGGAAGCGGTGAAACCTTTGCCTGCGGTACCGGCACTTGTGCCACTGTAGTGGCAGCAGTTCTCAATGGATTCTGCAAAAAGGAAGAAGAAATTCTGGTACATCTCCGCGGTGGAGATCTGCGTATTATTTATCACGAAGATGATACAGTCACTATGATCGGACCTGCAACCTATGTTTTTGAAGGAAAGATGGAGTATCCGAATCTCTAAAGCAAATGTAGGGTGTGTTGATACGAAGCCTGACACATGTCTTTTGGGTTGATTTTCCCCGTTCGTCGTTAAAAATCCTTGCCGTGCGAAAGCACGCCTGCGAATTTTTGCTTAGAACGGAGAAAAATCACCTCATAAAATTCACATATCATTATAATGATAATGTCAACACGCCCTAAATCATAATTTTAATTTCATAAAGGAGTATTTCAAATGCCAACGATCAATGAGAATTTTTTGAAGCTGGAAAAGAATTATTTATTCATCAATATTGCAAAAAAAGTCAATGCGTTCATGGCTGAAAATCCAGACGCACCGCTGATTCGTATGGGCATCGGCGATGTTACACTGCCAATTGCACCGGTTTGCGTAGAGGCAATGAAAAAAGGTGCCGATGAAATGGGCGTAAAAGAAACCTTCCGTGGCTATGAGGACAGCGGCTCCGGCTATGATTTCCTGAAAGAAGCAATTGCAGGATATTACAAGAAGTTTGGCGTTTCTCTGGAACTGGATGAAATTCGTGTCAATGACGGTGCCAAGAGTGACTGCGGCAATATTGTAGACATTTTTGGCAATGACAATATTGTACTGATTACGGATCCGGCATATCCGGTTTATGTAGATTCTAATAAAATGAACGGCAGAACGGTAATTTATGCAGATTCTGATGAATCCAACGGTTTTGCAGCTATGCCAGATTCGTCTGTTCATGCAGATTTGATTTACCTCTGCTCTCCAAACAACCCGACCGGTTCCGCATATACCAGAGAACAGCTGAAAGAATGGATTGCTTACGCTAAGGCAAATAAAGCAATCATTATCTTTGATGCTGCGTATGAAGCGTTCATCACGGATCCGGACGTTCCGCACAGCATTTACGAAGTAGACGGTGCTAAGGAATGTGCCATTGAAATGTGTTCTCTCTCCAAGACAGCAGGCTTTACTGGTATGCGTTGCGGCTATACTGTTATTCCGACCGCACTGCATGTAATCGCTTCTGACGGCACCGATGTCAGCATTGCACAGATTTGGGGCAGACGGCAGGGCAGTAAGTTCAACGGCGTTTCCTATCCGGTACAGTGTGCAGCAGCAGCTGTTTTCACGGAAGAAGGACAGAAACAGATTCGCAAGAACATTGCATACTATCAGGAAAATGCTGCAATTATTGCAAAGACTATGGAAGAACTGGGAATTGAATATACCGGCGGGAAGAATTCTCCGTATATTTGGTTGAAGTGCCCTAAGGGTATGAATAGCTGGGAATTTTTCGATTACCTGCTCCACGAAGCAGCGGTTGTCGGCACACCAGGCGAAGGCTTCGGCAAGAACGGCGAGGGCTGGTTCCGTCTGACCGCATTTGGCGACAGAGAAAAAACCAAGGAAGCAATGGAACGCATGAAGAAGCTGCTTTCTTGAAAAAATTGGCTGCCTGAAATAATATAAAAAAGTCAAAGCCGTTTTCGGCTATGATAGAAATGACAACGGAGGATTATTTATTATGCGTGCTGTAATCACAGTAATTGGTAAGGACAATGTAGGTATTCTGCATCAGGTAAGCGGCGTTTGTGCAAAGTATCAGGCGAATGTGCTGGAAGTGACTCAGAGCGTTTTGCAGGATATGTTCGCCATGATCATGATGGTGGACATCACGGCAATGACAACAGATTTCACACAGCTGAGTGACGAACTGAACAGCTTGGGTGAAACACTGGGCTTGTCCATTCACGCTATGCATGAAGATATTTTCAATGCAATGCACCGTATCTAAGAAAACGCAGGAGAAGATTATATTATGAATAGCACTATGTTTAATGCAGGAGATATTCTGGAAACAATCCGAATGATTCAGGATGAGTGTCTGGACATTCGTACTACCACGATGGGTATTTCTCTGCTGGACTGTATTGACCCCGACATCAATAAGGCTTGTGATAAGGTCTATGACAAGATCACAAGAAAGGCAGAAAAGCTGGTGGAAACCGGTGAAAAGATTGAAAAGGAATACGGTATCCCGATCATCAACAAGCGAATTGCCGTAACACCGATTGCTATGCTGGCAGCTGCATGCCCGAAGGAAAATCCGGTAAAGTTCGCCAAGGCTTTGCAGCGTGCAGCTGAAACCTGTGGTGTCAACTTTGTCGGCGGTTATTCCGCACTGGTTCACAAGGGATTCAGTGCAGGAGATCTGGCACTGATTCGTTCCATTCCGGAAGCACTGGATGTAACTACTCGTCTGTGTTCTTCCGTCAACGTAGGTTCCACCAGAAGCGGTATCAACATGGATGCAGTTCGTATCATGGGTGACATTGTTCTGGAATCTGCAAAGCTGACAGCAGATCGTCAGTGTGTTGGGCCGTCCAAGCTGGTCATTTTCTGTAATGCACCGGAAGATAATCCGTTTATGGCTGGTGCGTTCCACGGTGTCGGTGAGCCGGATTGCGTTATCAATGTTGGTGTTTCCGGACCGGGCGTTGTACGTTCTACCGTATCCAAGTATCCGGATGCTTCGATCGATCAGATTGCAGACATCATTAAAAAGACTGCATTCAAGATCACCAGAATGGGTCAGCTGGTAGGTGCAAAGGCATCGCAGATGCTGGGCGTTCCGTTCGGCATTGTAGACCTTTCTCTGGCACCCACACCGGCTGTTGGTGACAGCGTTGCACATATTCTGGAAGCAATGGGTCTGGAAACCTGCGGTACACATGGTACTACAGCTGCTCTGGCTCTGCTGAATGATGCTGTAAAGAAGGGCGGCGTTATGGCTTCTTCCAATGTTGGTGGTCTGTCTGGTGCGTTTATTCCGGTTTCGGAAGATGCCGGCATGATCGATGCAGCAGTAGACGGCACATTGACACTGACAAAGCTGGAAGCAATGACTTCTGTTTGCTCCGTTGGTCTGGATATGATCGCAGTTCCCGGCGATATTGAAGCGTCTACCATTTCCGCAATTATTGCAGATGAAATGGCAATCGGTATGGTCAACAACAAAACAACCGCAGTTCGTTTGATTCCTGCAATTGGTCTGAAGGAAGGCGATATGTTGGAATTCGGCGGTTTGTTCGGCAGTGCACCGGTTATGCCTGTAAAGCGGAAGTCCGCTGCAAAGTTCATTGCACGCGGCGGTCGCATTCCGGCACCGATGCACAGCATCAAGAACTAATGGGAGAACCATGCAGCAGTATACAACAGATATAATGATTATCGGCGGCGGAGCCTCAGGCCTCGCCGCCGCTGTTGCAGCAAAACGTTTTTGTCCGGAGTTATCTGTTACAATTCTGGAGCGTAATTCCAGAGTTGGAAAAAAGATACTGGCTACCGGAAACGGTCGCTGCAACCTTGGGAACATTTCAACAGATTCCCGATATTATTACGGCTCCTGTAAAAAGTACTGGAATACAATTATAGAACAGACGCAGCCAGCAGAAGCATTTTTTCAAAGTATGGGACTGTACTGCCGTCGTGAATCTGATGGCAGGCTGTATCCCTGTTCGAATCAGGCGGCGAGCGTATTAGATGCACTTCGTTTGACAATAGAACAAGAGGGGATTTCTGACGTTTGCGATTGTTTGGTTTCCTATATACAGCAGACGGAATCGGAAATTTTGGCAAAGACCACACAAGGAGATTTCCTTGCAAGTGCGGCAATTGTCACAACAGGTGGATTTGCTGCTCCCAAAACCGGCTCTGACGGGTCAGCATTCTCATGGCTTTTGAATTTGGGGCATCATTGCAATACACCAAAGCCAGCATTGGTGCCTTTTTTAACAAAACCAGTCTTACTGCGACTGTTGAAAGGTATCCGTCTTTCGGCAGAAGTGACTGCAATTTCTGAAAATGGCACTGTTCTTGCGGTAGATACAGGAGAAGTGCAATTTACAGAACGGACTATCTCCGGAATATGCGTGATGAATCTGTCTGCTGCTTGTGTGGGACAGGAACCGGCTGCAATTTGTCTAAGGCTTTTTCCAGAAATTCCAGAACAACGGCTACTTCCTTTGTTGTGGGAATTATATGGCGTTCGGACAAATTGGAAACTGGAGGACTGGTTGACTGGCTTGCTGCCTAAAAAGGCAGGCATACAGCTTTTGCGAAGTGCCGGTATTGCCATGTCAATGGATACGCCTGTTTATGAAATTACGCCGCAGCAATTGGAGCAAGTTGTGAAAACTATTCTTACTTGGAAATTTCCGGTTTTCTCCAGGGGTAGTTGGCAAGAGGCTCAAGTGACTTCTGGTGGCATTCCAGCAGAGGAAGTTGATGCGGATTTGCAATCTCATTTGGTAAATGGCTTGTTTTTTGCAGGTGAGATCTTGGATCTTCATGGAAACTGCGGCGGTTATAACCTGAATTGGGCATGGCAATCCGGACAATTTTCCGGAGAAAATGCGGCGAAACAAATTTTGCAGAAAAGAGGTGACACTGTATGATTAAATTAACGAATCTCTCTATGCCTTTGCGGTTCACGGAAGATATTTTGCGGCAGAAGATTGCACAACGGCTGCATATTGCAGCACAAGAAATTCAATCAGTGTTATATTTGAAACGTTCTGTTGATGCACGGAAAAAACCGAAAATTACTGTGATCTTGACCGTTGCAGTTGCTGTTTCAAATGAGGAAAAAATTCTGCGGCGTGCTGTAAAAGATGCTGACATTCAGTCGTATGTACCTTATTATTATCGTATCCCAAAATGTACAGTTCCCGTAAGCCAAGCAAATCGTCCTGTAATTGTGGGATTTGGTCCGGCGGGCATGTTTGCGGCATTAGTTCTGGCAAAGGCGGGATTGCGTCCAATTGTACTGGAACGTGGAAAATGCGTGGAGCAGCGACAGGAAGATGTGGCAAATTTCCGAAAAACCGGCGTACTCTGCACAGAAAGCAATGTACAGTTTGGCGAAGGCGGTGCAGGAACATTTTCAGATGGCAAACTGACAACTGGCATTAAGGATCCACGAATTCGTTTTGTGCTGCAAAGCTTTGTAGAATGCGGTGCACCGGAAGAAATTCTCTATCTGGCAAAACCGCATATCGGAACGGATAAGCTGGTACATGTCGTGCAAGAAATGCGGAAAACAATTCAACGATACGGCGGAGAGATCCTCTTTCAGGCTCACATGGAAAAGCTGACACAGAAAAATGGCAAGCTAACAGCAGTACAGTACCAAAAGGACGGAAAAACGACAGAAATCCTTACCTCTTACTGTATTCTTGCTGTGGGGCATAGTGCTCGAGATGTGTTTGAAATGCTGTACAATGCGAACATTTCTATGGTGCAAAAAAATTTTGCAGTCGGTATGCGAATCGAGCATTCGCAGGATTGGTTAAATCATGCCATGTACGGCAGGGAAGCCTCTCCGCCGGAACTGCCGGTTGCAGATTATAAGCTGGCTGTGCGCTTGCCAAATAAACATAGTTTGTACACATTTTGCATGTGTCCGGGTGGGGAAGTCGTTGCAGCATCTTCAGAACAACATCGACTGGTTGTCAACGGTATGAGTAATTATGCCAGAAATGGCAGAAATGCCAATAGTGCTTTACTGGTCGGTGTTTCCGCGGCAGAGTTGCAGGATTCACATCCGTTAGCCGGAATGTGGTTTCAACAGAAACTGGAAGAAGCTGCATTTCAAGCTGGCGGCGGCAATTATTATGCACCAGTTTGCTGTGTTGGCGATTTTTTGCAAAAACACGCTGCGACTGGTTGCGGAAAAATTGAACCAACGTATCAGCCGGGTGTCAATTGGATTTCACCAGATGAATATTTACCGGCATTTGTTGCAGAAACTTTGCGACTTGGAATTCCAGCCATGGATCGTAAGATTCATGGATTTGCAGCAACAGATGCAGTATTGACTGGCGTAGAAAGCCGCAGTTCGTCGCCTGTACGCATTGTTCGGAACGAAAACTGTGAGTCAGTGTCGCTGGCTGGTTTGTATCCATGCGGCGAAGGAGCCGGATACGCAGGTGGAATCACATCTGCGGCAGTAGACGGAATTCGTTGTGCAGAACAAGTGCTGCAGGCATATTTGCAATGAGCTGAAATATGACAGGGAAATGCTAATATGCAATTGCACCAAATACAAATTTGGCGCAATTAAGAGGGTTCGCCGACGGAGTTTCCACGTAATTTTAAGAGTTGGATAACATTACCAGAAAACTGCTTGAAAACTACGAGCCGTTCCAGTGCAAGCATCAACTCCATACAATCCACCACGTCAACATCTCGATAGCGTAAGTTCTGCCGGAGATGCTGCACGTCTTGCTCAAGCCGTGTCATTTCAAACAATATGTACTCCATAAGATTCTGCGATTCAATCTGACGCATTTTTCAAATCCTTTCTACAGATACTGTTGCACATCTTGCAGGCTATCCAGCCATAAGCATACTGTATAATCGCCCTTGTACGCTTTTGGGTGATTTTGCAGGTAGTCCAGCATAGCGGGCTTACAATCGCCCAGATAAGCCCTAGACCGGCGATGCAGTCCAAGCGATGCATAAAACATGTGCTTGCCGGCATCAGACACAGACTTGTCAAGAGCCTTGCTGATGTACTTTGTTACGTACTTACAAGCACCGTCATGGCTTGCGATCGGTTCCAAGTCGCACCAGCCAAACGTATCTTGATACTTTTTCCAGCTGTAGACCTCTTGCCCTTTACGCACTTTTTTTGCGATATATGCGGACATCTGATCGCCCAGCTGGAACCGGTGCAGATGCTCCACGGGCAACCCCTGCAGAAAGCCGTGCACGTGCCAGTTTTCACGGTCGTTGTGTAACTCCGGTACAATCAAATATTTAATATCAGCCCTGCAAGATTTACGCTTTTTACAATCCCTTATCATCTGTGACAGCTTTTTTCGATAACTATCTAAGTCCGTTCTATCAAGTTTTCCACCGTCAATTGTACCAGTAAAAAACCAGTCCCACCTGTTACAGTAAGCCAACTCGTAGATAGTAGACCTAGCACGGTAAACGTTCTTAGGCAGTTTCAACACTATTCCGGTATCAGTACTTTCCACAATATCGCCGCTTGTATCTACAACATCTTCCGGAAGTACTTCTGGTTCTTCCACGCCCGCATTACGGTATGTAGGCATGTACACAAGCTTGTACTTGGTATGTATACCGTCCGTGTACTCAGATATGATTAACTTGTTCGGACTGTACAGGTGCCCCTGTGTGAGTTGATACGCTGACCTAGTATCCACAGATTTTCACCCCCTAAAGAAACTGAAAACATACACCCCAAAAGGGAAACGCCCGACTTATGAGGATATAGTCAAGTAAGGGGACGGCTTCGCCGCCCCTCTCCTGACCTCTCCCCTGCTGGGTTCCGCCCGATGCAGCCAAGTACAAAAGTACCGTAACAGCCAACACGGAAAAACAGAAAAGCAAGCTTTTCCCGTTTTACCGCATTGACAGTTACTAGCTTAACTCCGCGGCGTTTTTAACGCAGTTAGTGTCGCAGGAACTGCCATACCAAGCAGAAAAGAATCACAGCAGCCGGCATCAGAGCAAGCAGCTTAAACACTGAAAAGTATTTCGGCTTGCTGCGCCGGAACTGCAGCTGATCAGTCTGCGGAGCATACCGGACAGAAACGAAAAGCGTTAAATAATCGTCCAACATCTGAAGCCGACCGTCAGTCAGATCTACAAGAGAAACTTTTCCGGACTTCCACTCCCGAAACACAGAAGATGCTTCCTTCCAATACGTATCCTTTTTTTCCATGAAATCAACCCTCTTTCTTGACAGACAAATTTTCCCGATCATATGTATTATACAAGTTCGTATACTTTTTCCGTCTCAAAATCCACTCGCTTCCGATTCTCTCCTTACCGCCACCGTAGAAACGATTCGCAAGAAAAAGGAAATCCGGCAGCAAACCGAAAAGCAAGTGTGTAACACGTGTAGCATGCTTCACATTTACATGCTGGTACTGATACTCAACATTAGACCGGATACGCCTATCCAAATTATTAATGGACTGCGTAATCAGTATGAAATGGCACTTGTAATGTCGATGCATACTGAAAAAGATATTCCAGGGCATTCTGCCGCGATCTGCCCACTGCCGAGAATCAAAAAGCACCTGTGCTTCGTCCAGAACAAAAAGAAGCGGTATTTTATCTGTAAGATGATCTTCTGCGAGCTTCTGAACGTTACCGACATCTTGCCACCACAAGAAATCATGGTAAATATAGTAGGGATTGTCCTTGTAGCCATCTAGCATGATATTACTGCATACGTAAGCCTTGCCTTTGACATGGGCGTATATCAAGCTTACAGCGTGAAGACTTTTACCAGAACCCGGAAAACCTGTGTATACACTAATCATAGTAACCTCCTTGTACTTGTACAAAATCACGAAAAAGTGCTGCTGCTGCTGCGTGTCTGATTAAGCATACTGCACAATCAGTCTACTGCACGTATCCAACGCAACACCACGGAAACAGAATAGTAAACCGCCAGAGCTGACAAAAACGCAGCCAAAGACTTGATCAGGAATCCAACCGGGAAAAAATAATTAACATATCCGATATAGTCAGATATTGCACCATATTTTAACTGATCAATGAAATTTTCAAAAGGATCACCAGGCATAAAATCAAGTATCTTGTTCCAAAACTTATCTACAAGACTATCCATCCAATCAAAAATAGAATCCATATTAACGTCCCCCATGAATCAAAAGCACAGCAGTTAAACACAAGCCAATAATAATCGCAGCACATTCCAAAGCACGAATTACCTTAAAAGTTGACTGCCAAGAATCCGAACCAAGATCAACAACTGCTTTCTGATCAGCAGCTTTACTTGTATCTACGCTTCCGCTAAACCGTGTAAAAAACTGTCCAACAGGTATCGTAAATTTAGGTGCGACAGGTTCAGCATCAAACAAAGTCAAAACTTCATATATATCCCAAGGCAGACAAAACGGGAAGAATTGAAAAAGCGGAAGCTTGTACTTGCTCATCTCTGGATCCCACGTCTTGCCGGTGACTTGATAGGCATCAACGGCAGAAACGTCCTTTGGTATGCTTAAACTCTTATCCAGAGCAACAGCCTTTGTCTTGGCATCTGTAGCGGATACGCCAAGATCGGTAACAACTTCACCGGTTTCAACATCGGTCAGAACATAAGGAACAACCCGCATATCTTCATATACTTGTGACATCGGGATAGTACCAGCAGCGACACCAGCAACAAGATCATCAACACTGTCAACACCCGCATGATCAAGAGCCGCAGAAATATCAGGCGTTCCGTCTTCTGTCTGCACATCAAGACGAAGACCGGACAAAGTGCCGGTATCAGTGATAAGCTGCTTCGCAGCTGGCATTGCATAGACAGGACCTACAAAGTCATCAGAAATTGAAAATTTAACATCTGAAAACGAGTTTAAGTAATCGGCAATACCGCCATCAAATTGAACAATATCAATCCCATTATCACGAAACAAAGAAAAATAGTCAGACCAAAAATCAACAGAATAGTCATTATAAGCATAATAATACGAAAAACCAGAAACGGGAGAAGGGGAAAGCTTCTGTAAAATCATGCCAAAATTACCATCTGGATCAGAAGCAAACTCAATGCCTTTGATTTTTGAAGATTGCCAAGCAGAGTAAGAATCAGAAGTACAAAAAACACACAAACGACCACGCAAATTAACGAAATTAACAATAACAGAATCAGGAACGGGACGAGAATCATCAGACCATAGCAAAAACCAAATCGAATTAGAAGAATTCGAAATACAGTAATCAGAAGAAGGAAAAGAAACGCGATAGCACGTACCATCATCAGAAAGCTGTCCAAAGCTAGAAGATGATGCACCACTACCAATCTCCCCAATATCCGAAGTATCATATACTTCATTCCAAGAATCAATTAAATTTTTGATTTTAAGCATTCCAGCAGCTCCACCATCAGTGCAAGCAGCACCAAGAGCCAGCCGTATAGAAGCTTCTGACATCATATCTTCAAGCTTCTCGCCCGGAGTGAGTAGAAATACATGCTTGTCGTTTCCACTTCCAATAGTTTGAGTCATATTTTTTTCCAGCCACTCGCCGAAAGTCTGAGAGTTTCCACCGCCATCACCCAGAAGCAAGCCATGCAACATCTGATAAAGCTGGTAAAAGTTAAAAGGCGAAAAGACACCGATAGCAGAAACCGGAACGGAAAACCACGAAGTAACGCAACTAACACCGCAGATCACAACAGCAGAAACAAAGGAAAGAACACGTTTTAATTTAAAACACATAGTAAAACACCTACTTTTTTTCACATTCGCCTATGTTTATCTGATGCGTTCACTATATCCATACGGATATAGTGAACGCATCAGATAAACATAGGGAAAAAGAAAAGGCGTAGAAGTCCAACCCTCCACGCCTTAAAAACGAATGCACAGCCAAAAACCAAAAAATTAGTGGCTAGATTTGTTCATAAGCTTCCGTACTACGTTAATACCAACAGATACGACAAGCACGGCGGTCATAACCGCGATAGCATACGGCAACACATCACCAACAACGCCAACAATTTGATCTGACATGTCAGAAGCCGATGTCTTAAGCTGTGTGCGTACAGCGCTAGTGTCAGCAGGTGTTTCAGCAGCAAATGCGGTAACACCGCCAATCGCACACATACAAGCAATTACCATAGATGCAACCATAGCTTTCGCACGTGACTTGTGCTTGCTGAAAAATGCCTTTACTTTTCCGAACATACTTGACAACCTCCTCCCCTTCTAGTCTAAAGGCTGACCAGCAGCCCCTGAAAATATAACCTTAACACTTCGACAGCCTATCCCGATCAAACCAACTAAGGTTACAGAAAAAAAGCCGAGTGCAAAAGATTCTGAAAATAAACCGATAATATCAAACGTCACTTGAACCAACTCCAGAAAAATATACCGATCAATGTGCCATTTAACATGAAGATTGCGGCAAGTATCCACTGTACCGCTTGCAGTTCTTCCGGTGTCATGAGAGATCTTCCACCAAGAAGCCGAAAGATTCACAGGTTCCTATGGTGTCCATAGACATCAAGAACCCGTTCGGATCAAATTCCACATTGATAAGAGTACCAATTGCAAACTTGGTCAGGTCAAAGCCAAAAATCTGCTTGGCTTCCACAGTTCCGTCTGGTCTAACATAGAGAATGCAACCAGTCGTACCAACCTCTCCAGTTTTCTTGCTCGTGTAGCTACGAGCACTCACCAATAAAGCTTTCATTAGCAATCACCTCATAAAAAATTTACAACGTTTAACGCTGTTCTACAATACAATTATACTACGTTTTACAAAGTTAAACAATAGGCAAAGTAAACAAATCGACAAGGAAAATTTTGTATGATATAATTAAATGGTGTTAAACACTACACAAAAGCGAGGTGATAGCATGCAAACGAAACAGCCAACAGAATTAAAAGGCATACGTATGCCAAAGGACTTAATAGACAAAATAGAAAAAAGTGCAGAAAAAGAAACTAGAACATTTTCTGCACAAGTTATACATATCGTAAAATCATATTATGATATGCAAGAGAAGAAATAAACACTCACCTATTGCACCGGTATCAATAACAACCTAGTACAAATTTGGTGCAATTAAGAGAACCCAATTACGAGGGGAGGGCAATTATTTTGGAAATTGATCGCAAGCAATGCCCTGATTTTTTTCTGGATTATATTTTATATATCACTGTAACGAAATCATTGTCTAGCCGTACGGTACAGGAATACTATCTGGACATTCGTTTGTTTCTGAAGTATCTTCGCATGATGCGTGAGCCACAGTTTCAGGACATCAACGACTTGCAGCAGATTCCGATCAAAGATATGTCCGTATCTGCTTTGCAATCTGTGACATTGCAGGACTTATATAACTATCTGTATTATGTTACAGAAGAACGTGAAAATCATGATCGTGCCCGCGGCCGAAAAGTTTCTGCACTGCGTAGCTTTTTCCGCTATCTCTGCCAACATCAGAAATTGATTTCGCAAGACCCGACTGAGCAATTGGAACTGCCATCGCCGAAAAAAGCTTTGCCGCGATATTTGACATTGGAACAAAGCCAGCAATTGCTGCAATCTTTGAATTCTGCATATCCAGAACGGGATTATTGCATATTGACATTGTTCTTGAATTGCGGAATACGGCTTAGCGAACTGGTGGGTTTGAATCTTTCAGACATCAACTTCAAGGAAGCCAAAATGCGTGTGCTGGGCAAAGGCAATAAGGAACGCATGGTGTACTTAAATGAAGCCTGTATGGACGCACTTCACGCGTACTTACAAGTTCGTGAGTTGCCTGAGGGCTCTGCGGAAACTGCTGTTTTTCTGAGCAAGCGGCATACACGGATCAGCAAACGGCGTGTGCAGCAAGTAGTAGAAACTGCGTTGGCACAGGCAGATCTTGGCGGACAAGGCTTTTCTACCCACAAGCTGCGGCATACTGCGGCAACGCTGATGTATCAGTACGGAAATGTTGATGCATTGACGCTAAAAGAAGTATTGGGACATGCAAGCACCTCTACAACAGAGATCTACACCCATTTGTCCAATCAGATTTTGAAACATGCGACAGACAGTTCGCCTCTGGCACACTTTGAGAGAAACAGTCAAAGTCAAGCTGAGCAGGAAAACAATGAAGATCATGAATTGAAATCAGAGAATACAGATATTATTACAAATCCAGAGTGAATCGCTAATATATAACATTGATATATGTTGCTATAACAACGGGCAAGTTACATGATTATTGTAACTTGCCCGTTGTTTTTATATCAATTTCAAAGTATTTTATTCCCATGTAAACTGTGTCAGTTCGCCTTCTACAGATAACTCTGGATATTCCCATTGCCGTAATACTTCATATGCTGCAATTGCCACGGAATTGGAAAGGTTCAGACTGCGAAGGGTATTTCGCATAGGAATGCGAACACAGGTGTCCGGATGTTGTACTAGCAGAGATTCGTTCAGTCCTTTGTCTTCTCTGCCGAATACCAGATACACAGGTTTATCTGTTGGATAAGAAACATCACTGTGAATATGTCTGCCCTTTGTTGTGAAGAAATACCTCTCCCCTTCCGGATTTTTGTCGCAAAAGTCCTCCCAGTTCGTGTAATATGTCAAGTCCAGCTTGTCCCAATAGTCCAACCCCGCACGCTTGAGGTGCTTGTCTGTCACCGTAAATCCAAGAGGTTCCACTAAATGCAGCCTTGCTCCAGTAACGGCACAGGTTCTGGAAATATTTCCAGTATTCTGCGGAATTTGCGGTTCGACTAAAACGATGTTCAATTGTGATAATTTCATAAAAGCCCTCTCTTTTCCAGTTGTGGAATGGATATACAGGGATAAATGCAGTCTTCTTTTCGCATAATAAGCATGCAGCAGAAATCGCTGAAAAATGAAAATGCGGAAAGGAGCATGCAAAAATGACCGTAAAATCTGTAGTTCGCGGGGTTACAGTTGGTGCAACTGTAGGAACAGTTTGTTATATGATGTCCAAGGCAACCTCTAAGCAGAAGCATGACATTCGAAAAAATGCCGGTAAGGCAGTCAAAGCTGCTGGTTGTATTCTGGACGATCTCACTTCTCTGATGTGGTAAATTCAATAGTATCGCTATCGCATAGAAATCACGCAGCTTTTTGAAACTGCGTGATTTTTGCTTTTTAGATTTGAGGCAATACCGCACAAAGAGCGTCTGGCGACTTTGCACGCCATCTGCATTGCCTTGACTTAGAATATGTTTTTATTTCAGCTGGTTGCCGTCAGAAAATGCGGTGCCAACTTTTTCACCCAGTTTGCGATAGGTGTGAGCAACGCTGTCGAAAACAATCGGATTTACCTTGTCAGTATCAATCTTTCCATTTTCGTCCAGCACACGCTCATCAGCACAAGCATTGACAATTTCGCCGACAACAATGCCGTCTTCATTGAACTTTACCAGCTTGCACTCCAATGCCATCGGGAATTCCTGAAACAGCGGAGCATCAACTGTAGCACTCTTTTCTGCGTGTAGACCGGACTTTTCCATTTTATCCGGTGTGTTATTTCCGGAAACCAAACCCACATAATCAGCCGGAACAGCCGTATCCGCAGTTGCAAAGCTGACTGTGAAAGAACCCTTTGCTCGAATATTCTTTGTCGTCTTGTGGTTTTCACTCAAGCAAAGCATGATCTGATTGGTTTCATAAATGCCGCCCCAAGCTGCATTCATGGCATCGGGCCTTCCGTTTTCATCATAGGTGCCAACGATGAGAACCGGCATCGGATACATCCATGTCTGTGCTCCAAAATTTTTTCTCATTTGTAAGACTCCCTTTTCGATAAAATCCGGCAGAACAAATCCCGCCTTTTTTATTATAGCACAATTTTTGGGGATTGTCCAGCTGTTCAAAATACATTTTCAGAAAAACAGCAAATTTGCAAACTTGCTAAAATTATGGTATACTGGGGATTATGATATAGAGTATATTCACATAAAAAATGAATAGCACCGTTGAAATACATTCTGATATGTCATAGAATTTTATAGTTCAAAAAATATTTACAAATTTAAACGCACATTTTTCCAGTTCAAACGTTAATGCCAATGAGAGGGGTGAGATGCAGTGCCTATGAATCTGTCGCAGCAATATGACAAGATCTATCGATATTGTTTTTTTCATACCAGATGTCAGGAACTTGCAGAAGATTTGACGCAGGAAACATTTTTGAGATACTATCAGCATCCGCAGTATCAAAGTACCGGAAAAGAATTGCAGTATTTGTATGTAATTGCAAGAAATCTTTGTATTGATACATACCGCAAGCCCTCTGCCGAACCCCTCAGTGAGGAAAATATGCCGGTTGTTTCTGTACAAGATGATGATTTTATCACACATGTAGCACTGCGAAATGCTCTTTCAGAATTGACAGCGGAAGAACGGGAACTGATCCTGCTCCGCTATGTCAATGAAGTGCCTGTCGTGGTGATGAGCCAGCTGTACGGAATATCCCGCTTTGCACTGCATCGAAAATTGAAAGCCATACTGGCAAAACTGCGAAAACATTTTGGAAAGGAGGCAGACGGGTATGAAACGGAAATATAAAAAGGCACTGCAAGACTGTTTTGAACCGCCTGCTCCTCAAAGAAAAGCACAGTTTCTACAGCAAATACAGGCTGAACAATCACAAGATACCGCCACTCCCCTCTTTTTTCAGCAGTATCCGAAGTGGATTCGACAGTCTGCAATGGTGTTCTGTGCAGCTGCGGTACTGGGTATCGGGTATGGTGCGTATCAAGCGTTTTTCGATTCCAGAGATCAACTCGAGGTTGTTCCGCCGCAGGAAACCACAACAACAGCCTGGATAGATCCGGCAACAACGACTGTGACTTCACAATCAATGACATCATTTACGGCAGAAACAACACGAACAACAGTTACTACCGGTGAAAAAAATTCTGCTGAAACAGTTCTAGCAACCGCAGAAAATGCTTCGTCAAGTTCAACCACTACAGTATCCAAACACACCATCTCTCACCAGGCACCGAGAAAATCGACTTCGGATTCCAAGCAAACTACAATGGCGGTTTCAACTGTAAGAAAATCTGATACGACAACAGCAAAAGCAGTTGTGACTTCTGTTGCATATACTACCACACGGAAAAGAACAACGACTGGCACAAAGCAGCTGACCACTCCCCTTGCATCAACAGCAGTTGCATCAGAGCATACGACTGCTGCACAGACAACAACACGCTATATAGATGGCAAAAATGACATACAGACCGTCACAACGCGTGCTGATTCCTGTGAACCCATGCAAACAAAAGATTATACGGTACAGCCGCCATGCAGTTATACAGTTGCAAAACACGTTTGGGAAGTTGCCTCAGTAGGTATAACATTTGACACACTTTCAGATCTGATTGCAAAATCGGATACGATTGTACTCGGCACAACAAATGCTGTAACTTATACCAGTATTCAGGGACAGCCGTGGATTCAAGTTGATGTCAAACTGGAAATGGTTTTTGATTCGGCAAAAGAGTTGCATTACGGAGATTGCATTTCAATTTATATAAAGGGCGGTTATATGCCAATGACGGAATATCTTTCCTATATAGGAGAAACCCCGGAACAATGGAATATGACGGCAGAGCAGGCAGCAGAAACCAGTCTGTTTGAGAACAATGGAGATATATCACTTCCTAAAGTCGGAGAAACGCTCCTATATTTCTTGAATGATGGCGGAGATGCGGTGCCTGACGGAGCATATGTTCGATACTCGGAATTCTATTGGAAAAACGGCGTATACTTTAATTCGGATGCCAATAACCCGCTTACTTTTACGGGCAGCGAACTGGTAGATGCCATTCACAAATTCAACTGAAAAATCACATGAAATGGAGGAAAGCAAGATGAAACAAAAATGGATCGCACTTGCGGTTTTTGGTGCAATGCTTGTACAGGTTGCTCCCATCAGCAGCATGACTGCCGTTGCATTAGAAACAGCGGCTATTTCTGATGTAACAGCAACAGATGCTGTATTACTGAAATACAACAAACATGATACCTATGTGGAAATTACCGGATTTCGTGCAGATGAAACAGACATTGTGCTGCCGGATACCATTGACGGTCTGCCGGTAACGACGATTCAAGAAGGTGCCTTCTTTTCGAGTCAGTTAACTTCTATTTATATTCCGGAGAGTGTCACCCAGATCGGCGGAATTGCCTTTCAGGCGTGTGCAGATTTGCAGAGAATCGAAGTTGATGAGCATAATCCGGCGTATACCAGTGTAGACGGTGTGCTTTATGACAAGGAAGAAAAAATACTGTATGCTTATCCGAATGCTCTTGCAGAAAATGAAAACACACTGAAAAGTTCGTATTCTGTGCCAGACGGCGTGGAAACGATTGCACAGGGTGTATTTTTCTACAACCAATCCTTGACTAATCTGACCTTGCCGCATTCGATTCAGGTTCTGGAAACTGATGCTTTCTCTGATACTGCATTGCGGGATATATATTATGACGGAACACAGGCAGACTGGAATGCGATTGCAAAAAAGGTGCCTACTGGTGGAAATGTGGAACAGCCGTTTCGGGAATTCTATGCGGAGATGCACTATCTGCGAGAAAATACTTCCACAGAAACTACTGCTGCAATTACAACAATCCAGACAACCACAGAATCTACTGAAGGCACAAGTCAAACGACTTCAGAAATCACTACATCTATACCAGTTTCTACTGCAACTACAACACAGGAACAGCGGACTTCTACGGAAAGCGAAACCGCAACCACAATAACCACCACCTCAACTGCCTCTGCTTCTACAGAAACCAGTACCAGTTCTTCCACCAAACAAGAAGTTCCTGATGATGCTCTCTATGGGGATATTGATTTGGACGGAAGAATTGCCATTAACGATGCTGTCCTCCTGAACAAATATGTGGCTGGTGTCGTTATACTGAATACACAGCAGATGCGGAATGGGGATTGCTATCAGGATTCTTCCTCTGGAACGATCGATATGCAGGACACCACTTCCCTACTGCGATTTTTGGTGCATATCACCACTACCCTGCCGGAACAGGATACATCGCAGAAGGGAACACTTACGCCTACCACAGCAATTCACAATGTCTATTTCAAAAATGAATCTGAAATAGACTCTATGCCGGCAGTGATTTCCACAATGGACGAATGGAATGCATATGGGGAACAGTTTGCCGTGGAATTAGGTTCCAAAAATAGTCTGCTTAACACGGAACCATTCTGCAATCAATATACAGAAGAATTTTTCCAAAGTCATGTGTTGCTGGTCAATATCTCACCGGTAGTTTCTGCCGGAACACAGGAGTTCTTTTCCATTGACGATGTTTTTCATAGTACCGATGGAAAAATACACATAAAGGCATCGAATCGTTCTGGCATGCTCATGGATTGTGTTGGTATCGGCAGCAGAATGCTGCTTCAGGTGACGATTCCGAAAACACAGTATCACGGTGAAGAAATTGTATGGGATACCAATTGGATTTTTCCGTCGTATGATATGCTGTTCAATATTACCACAGCAACAGAACAGGGCTGGGACAAAGCAAAGAGTTCCGATTCCGCATTGATTTTTTCTACTGTGGAAGAATTAGAGAAACAAATTACATCGCTGTTGGGAGAAAAAACAACAGAAAATCTGAAAAAATACTATGATTCGGAGTTCTTTGCTTCCCATGTGCTGTTTGTTGATCTCGTTGCAAAACCAGACGGAAACGACTATGAAAATATAATTTGTGAAGTTTCACAGGATAAAACCGGAACGCTGCAGATCACTTATCAACAGGAACTTTGTAACGGTTTTCATTCAAAATCTATTGATCTGCTTTTGGTTGCTTTGCCCAAGTTCCAATGGAATGGAAAAGCACCGGTGTGGAATTCTAAAACATTGGACACAAGCAGCTGTCAACTTTCAGTGGAACAAAATATTCAAGCAGTTACCAAAAGCGGCTGGAATCGTGCATTGAGCAGTCGTCCGGAAATGGTGCTGACATCGGAGCAGGACTTTGAGGATAGCCTCGCTCCTTTGTATGAAAATGCAGTTGCCCAGCAATTGCGTGACTATTTTAACGATGCGTTCTTTGCAGACTATGTGCTGTTTGCACGTCCGACTGTAAAATGCAGTTCTGTAGTCTATGCACCCGAAAAAGTTGTGCAGCAGGACAATGGCTACATTGAGATTTTTTACAGTGGAACAGAAATTGACGGCACCTCCGGTACTGGAATCGACTTGCTTTGGGTTGCAGTTCCTATAGAGCAGTGGAACGGAAAAAAACCAACATGGAAAGAAGTCGGAGAAACCGAGATTTCTGCAAGCTTGCGATATTATGATGTATTGAACATTTCTTCCATGAAAAAACAGTGGATTTCTTCAAGGGAAGAATTGCGGACGGTGCTTCAAAGTGCAAATATCACAGATGAATACATCACAGCCGATACATTGCTGCAATTATATCCGGAAAGCTTTTTTGAGAAAAAAGCACTTTATTTATCTGTAGATGATGATATTGCAGGCACCAGTCGAACTGTGTTCCGGGTTACCCAAAATGAAAACACTCGTAAAATCACAGTATCCTGTCGAAAAAAACAGCCTGTATCCTGCGACGGAGTTATGCAGATCAGCATGCTTGCAGTTTCCAAGAATATTGCAGAAAATGCAGAAGTTACTTATGCGGATTATAATGATGAGTTTTTGCTGAATAATGGAGCATGGGCATTTACGACAATTCCGGATACCATGGGAGAAGGGTTTGCTGTCAATCAGTATAGCTTTGGAAATTACAGCGAAGTGATTTTGTACAGTACCTCGCCGTCTGGCATAGTTCTATATCACAACTTTAATCGGTTGGCTTCCCTGCCGCTGGACGAAGCGTTTTCCGTGTTCTCGGATTCTCAGGCAGTCTGGACAAAAGACGATTCCGGAAATAATGTGTGCTCCTTTGGCAATTTGCAGATTACCGTTCGGGAAAAAGAATTGGAAGTTTCTTATCCTTACAATAAAACCGGTGACAGAAAAACTGTGACAATTCCTCTTGCTGAAATCGTTTAAGGCAATACCGCACAAAGATTGTGCGACAGATGCGTCGTCAAATTTTTCGT
>ENA-ORUX01001193-ORUX01001193.1-human-gut-metagenome-genome-assembly--contig:-NODE-1193-length-20994-cov-7.182387_pt1 | contig 20994 bp, 14 predicted proteins | sample MGYA00242087_ERZ509225 | MGnify/ENA primary metagenome ERZ509225 (study PRJEB26280, sample SAMEA2338864) | human gut metagenome | biome: human gut; feature: human-associated habitat; material: faeces... | reverse complement strand
ACCAGGTCAGGAGTTTCACCTAACTAAATCAACTGCACCGAACTGGCGCACCATACATAAAACCCTTTCATTTCCTATACTAAAAGTATAAGGTGGTTATTTATTTGTGTCAAATCTATTAAAAAGGTAAATCGATCTCTGGCTCTTCCTCTTCTTCAAAAGTCGGTAAATTCGTTAAATCCAAATCATCCAATCGATTAAAATCAAAAAATGGTTCTTCCATGAATGGATCCCAATTCATACAATGACTATATACATAATTTACTTGTGCGTCCGTCAAACCACTAAGTAGTTCATCAAGCTCTTCTTCCTCACGCAACTCATACAACCACTGCAAATCATACGCACTATGACCAGATTCCACCCACATTTCGACTCTTTCTTTCTCTTTCTTTGTGAGTTTATTTTCCTTTTCAAATTCTCTTAATTCATTCTTACGAATTCTATATTTACTTTTAGTCTTCTTCTTTTTCATACATCCAAAAAATAAGGGTACACACTAAGTATACCCTAAACTTTTTATAATCTTTTCAATTCTTCTGTAATAGCACGGATAGCTTCATCAACCTTAGAAGCATCCTTACCACCGGCTTGAGCCATATCTGGCTTTCCACCACCATTACCAGAACAGATTTGAGCCGCTTTCTTAACTAACTGACCCGCATGTACACCAGCTTTAACAGCCTCTTTACCTGCACCAGATACAAAGACAACCTTTTCTCCATTTGTGTTCACAAAGAATACAACCATCTTGTCATCACTAGCCTTTAAGTTAGAAACAATATCCTTCAATGCACCTGCATCCATTCCAGAAACGGACTTGATCAATACATTTACTTTTCCAAAATCTTTAGCCTCAGTAGCCCATTCTTTAGATTTCAAAGTAAAGATTTGGTTTTTCAAGTTATCGATTTCTTTCTGCATATCGTGCATAGTCTTATAAGCAGCCTCAACCTTTGTATCAATATTCTTAATACCCTTTTGTTTAGCACTTACCGCAATATTCTCTAACATTGCATGTTCAGATGCAAAGTCTTCATAAGCCGCAAACTTAGTCTTAGCCGTAATACGACGAGAATCCGAACCAATACTTTCCTCACTAATGATCTTGCATAGACCAATCTGAGCTGTATTTTCTACGTGACATCCAGCACAGAATTCCTTAGATACATCACCCATTGTTACAACACGAACTGTATCTCCATACTTCTCATCAAATAATGCAGTGGCACCAGATTTTTTAGCCTCTTCAATAGGCATTACTTCTTTTGTTACTGGATATGCCGCACTAATATATTCATTCACAATACGTTCTACTTCAGCCAATTGTTCAGCCGTAACCTTTTCATAGTGATTAAAGTCAAAACGCAAATATTCAGGACAGTTATAAGAACCAGCCTGGTGAATATGATCACCCAATACCTTAACTAAAGCAGACTGCAACAAGTGCGTACAAGAGTGGTTCGCTGTAGTTGCCAAACGATCTTTGACATTGACTTCGCCATGTAAAGACATACCTTTTTCTAATACACCACTATTGATTTTTACTGTGTGAATATGCTGTTTATTACGCGTCTTTTGAACATCTAATACTTCTACTTCTACACCATCAGCCGTAAATGTTCCCTTATCGGCAACCTGTCCACCACTTTCTGCATAGAAACAAGTCTCATCTAAAATGATCATACCTTCATCTTCTAAAGAATCAACCATTTTACCCTCAGCATTAAATAACGCAATGATCTTACCATCACAAGATAAGTGATCATAACCAATAAATTCACTAGGTTCATTGAATTTCATCAACTCTTCATTTTGAGACGCAAAAGAATCCTTTACATTACGCGCATTACGAGCACGCTCTTTTTGTTTATTCATCTCTGCATCAAACTCATCATGACTTACTGTAATTCCACTTTCTTCGGCAATTTCTTGTGTCAATTCAAATGGGAATCCATATGTATCATACAATTTGAAGACAACTTCACCACTAAGCTTTCCATCCTTAGCCTTGCTGATTTCTTCGTCTAGTAATGCCTGACCAACCTTTAAAGTCTTCTTGAAAGTTTCTTCTTCAACCTTAATCAACTTCTGGTTGAACGCAACATGCTCCTGTAAGTATGGATAGAAATCCTGCATTAAATCCGCAACAACAGGAACTAATTTATATAAGAATGGTTCATCCAATCCTAATTTTAAACCATAACGAACTGCACGACGAAGTACACGACGAAGTACATAACCACGACCACTATTTGAGAAGTTAGCACCATCACTCAACGCAAAAGTCACTGTACGAACGTGGTCAGCGATAACACGGTAAGCCATCTTATATTCACCTTCATAAGGATGTTTCGCCATAGCTTCTGTTGCACGAATAATAGGCAAGAATAAATCCGTATCAAAGTTTGTTTCTCCATCCTGAACTAAGGCAACCAAACGCTCAAGACCCATACCTGTATCAATATTCTTCTGAGGAAGTTCTTTATAATCTTTACGATCAATACTTGGATCACAATCATATTGAGAGAATACGACATTCCATACTTCTACATAACGATCATTTTCCATTTCATCAAAGAATAATTTTTCTCCCAATCCCTCAGGATCATATTTTTCTCCACGATCAAAGAAAATTTCACTGTCAGGTCCACCAGGTCCCTTACCAATTTCCCAGAAGTTATCATCTGTCTTTAAAATATGACTAGGATCTACACCACAAATTGTAGTCCATACTTCATAAGCACGCGCATCATCTGTATATACAGACACATACAATCTGTCCTTATCAATACCCATCCATTCTTCGCTTGTTAAAAATTCCCACGCAAACTGAATGGCCTCATCCTTGAAATAATCTCCAATTGAGAAGTTTCCTAACATTTCAAAGAAAGTGTGGTGACGAGCCGTACGACCCACATTTTCAATATCATTTGTACGAATTGATTTCTGCGCATTCGCAATACGATTTGAAGCCGGTTTTTCACTACCATCAAAATATTTCTTCAAAGCCGCAACACCCGCATTGATCCACAATAATGTTGGGTCATTGTGCGGAATCAAACTTGCGCCCGGCTCAATCATATGCCCTTTAGATTTAAAATAATCCAAGAACATCTGACGAATCTGATTACCAGTTAATTGTTTCATCTTTTCTTTCCTCCAATAAAAAAACGCTCCTATTTCTAGGAACGTATAATTACGCGGTACCATCCTAGTTCATTTTTCAAAATCGAAAAATGCCCTCAATTTGCTCGTTAACGCCGACTACGTTTCAACTCCAAAGTAGCTTCAAATTAAAATACCCGAAGAGCTTTCACCAAACGCCCTCTCTCTATACACAAGCCTTTTTAATCCTACTTATCTTCTTCACTGTCGAATCGATAAAATTTTAACACTCTTTCCATATTTCTGCAAGACGAATCACACCATCTAACATCAATTCTTTACTCATACTCGCAAAAGACAATCCCACACGCCCATTTGAAATACTGATTGCGACACTATGCGATTCACACAAATCTCGAAAGCGAGATATATCCACATCTAAATTTAACCAATACGCCATATACGTCTCATCCAAAATATACGAACAACCCATATACGTATCAATCAATTTCTTTAAATACAAATGCTTCTCCTTATACTCACGAACAAGCTTTCTTAAATGCTTCTGCAAATACCCATCCACAATATACTGCGTAAAAGCCACCTGCTCAATTTTACTCGTCGTTGGACCAAAATAAGAAGCACTATACTTACGCATATACTCCTCATTTAAAATCATATACCCAATACGAAGACTCGGTAATAACAGTCTTGAAAACGAAGAAAAATAAATCACATTCTTACTTTTCGAACACAACGAAGTCTTGATTTTAGAAGCATACACAAGCTCCCCATTATAATCATCCTCAAGAATCAAAACATTCTCTAAAAAAACCAATTCCTCACGAATTCTTTCACTCATAGACTGCCTATCAGACGTAAAACAAGTCGTATTCACATAGACAACATCCACATTCAATCTTTGAATATCCCTCACAAAAGAATCTGGATTCAAATATTCAACATGAAAACCATACGATAAAAATACCTGCTTCGCCTGATCATCTACTAAAGTACTTAAACCAACCACCTTTGACTTATCTAACATTCCACAAAATATATACAACAAAGACTGATAGTTTGAACCAATCACCATCTGCTCAGGAAAACACAAAATATTCCGATTCTGATACACATACTTACATAGAGCCTGTCTTAATCCATACTCACCCTGCGCTAAACCATAACTTGACATCAAACGCTTATCATTCAATACCGACTTCATATATCGTTTCCAAATCGTCGTTTCAAACGAATCAAAAGAAACCGACTGAATCCGAAAATCATAATCATACGATTTTTCTTTGTGACTCGAAGAATAATCCAAGATTTCCTGATGCAGTAAGATACGCTCCGGATTCATACTCACCACATACCCCACTTTTTCTTGACTTGAAATAAACCCATCCAAAACCAACTTATTATATGCATTTTCCACCGTGGTCTTAGACACATTCATCTTCTTTACACATTCACGAATCGAATCCACACGATCCCCATACTTTAAGATTCCAGAAAGAATCGACTCTTTATACAAATCATAAATTACCTGATACTTTTTCATCAACTGTCCCCTATTTATTTTTATAATTGTATATTTTTTTATATACAGAAACAAGTATAATAGTCACTAAGTTACAGAAAGAAGGAAAGATTATGAAAAATAAACAAACATACGAAATCGTACTAACAGGACTAGGTATGGCACTCGTATTTGTCGCAACCATGTTCATCAAAGTACCAAACGCATTAGACGGATACTTCAACCTAGGAGACGGATTCATCCTATTATTCGCAAGCTTTTTAAATCCATTTGAAAGCTTCTTGATTGGAGGCTTAGGAAGCGCACTAGCCGATGTAGCCGGAGGATACGGCCACTACTTCTTCTTTACCCTAATCATCAAAGGACTAGAAGCTATCGTAGTATCCCTACTTATGAAAAACTACTCTAAGCCGAAACAAATCTCAAGCTACGTATTAGGATCTGTCATTATGGTATTCGGATACTTCATTGCCAAATACATATTAAAAGGAAGCTGGATCGTAGCCGCAAGTGAAATTCCAGCCAACGTAGTCCAAGGAGTTGCAGGTATTGTGATTGCCCTTATTGCATATCCAATGGTAAAGAAAATCATACAAGATAAATTAAATTAAAAGAGAAATCAAAATCGATTTCTCTTTTTTATTTACATCGAACTGTTACTCTATTTTTCGCATCCAAAGTACACGTAAATAAAGTCAAAGGATAATCCGAAGAAGTCATATCCTCAACACTATCCGGCGTTAAAGACTCAACCACTGCAACATGATACACAAACTGATTTCCAAGTGCATCCGTAAATACGACCTTACTACCCGGATCTAAACTGTGAATCCTTCCAAAATGAAACCAAGAATTATGTGCCGCAATCACCATATTCCCCTTATATACACTACCCGAATATCGACAAGGCGCCAATTTCATCAAATCATACGTAAACTCACTCGTAACCGGAAGCTTAATATCCAAAGAAGGAATCTCAATCGTTCCAATACAAGATAAACCATCCAGTTCTACTTCCGGCATATCCATATCTGGATCAATCCATATATCTGGATCCAAATCATTCTTTAAATTATAGGCAGCCAATATCTCTTCTTCACTCTTTCTAGCCCGAAATGTATCATACACATTAAACAAAGTGAGTCCTAAAGAAAGTACAATGCAGATACAGCCAATATACTTTAGAACTTGCTTACGCATATGCATCCAAGTCCCACAAACAATAATACAGGAACAGGCCACCACAATTGACCTGTCAAAGGAAGATTTGATTCCGATTTCTTAGAATCCACAACCTTATTCAAACTATTCTTTAACACAATATGATCCCCTTCTCGATAAGAACTTACACTATATCCAGAAGGAACACTTGTCTCAACACAACTCCACCTCATATCACCCGACAAATCATTCCAAGCATATGTCCAATGATTTTCTTCACTTAATACCTGATGATCCACGACCTTGCCATCCCCAAGTAAATCTACACCAATAAAACTTGGACGATTCTTCTTGTCGTCATCTTTCCATACTTTTTGAACACGTAAAGAAGTCGTTTCAACTCTAGGCTCATACTTTAATTCAACATCACAATCTTTATCCACATAAACAACAGAAACCGACATTGTATAATCCGCATTATCTAAAGCCTTCACTAAATAAACACCTTTAGTTAAATGAGAAAATAAAGCCTTACCATTCAAATCTGATATAACTTCATCGTCACATTCAATATTGTCACGATCAATATAATCACCAAGAATATTCCAATCCTTTGAAACCGAATAGGATTTAAAAGCACCCATCAAATTATAATCCGCATCCGCCACACGATATAAACGAACATCTATATTTGAAGCTGGACAAGTCACTGTTAAACTCGAATAATCACTTGCGAAAACAGGAGTACATACAAGAACAAAAAGAAATATACACAATACACTACGAATTTTTTTTCACGCCCTCTTAACCTCCATATCTTCGAAACAATAAAACCAACCAACAAGAATACAACACCAACACAAGAAGCCACCACTAAAGTATCCACTCGAGCTGCATCTGAAGTAATATTCGATTCATCATACAAACTATCCACCACACGATGACCACGAACCATCAAACGCTGCGTATTAATACCATACGGCGTACACGTAAGTAACGTACAAAGATCTTTACCTTCTTCAATCTCTAAAGGGCCATAATCTTCAGGCTCTACAACCGAAATCTTATCCACCTCATACGCCAAAACCTTGCCATACACATGCAGATAAAATAAATCCCCCTTTTCAAGACGATCAATATCCGTAAACAAACGAGCACTCGGAAGCCCTCTATGACCAGAAATAACACAATGCGTACTACTACCACCAACAGGAAGTGAAGACCCTTCTAAATGACCAACACCCACCTGTAAAACAGAATCATCCACACTATGATAAATAGCTAGCTTACAACGAATCTCAGGAATCGTGATATATCCCATCATACCCGTACCATCCGCATTTAATAGACTCTTATATAAACTAAGTTCTGAATCATCAGGCGTAAAACGACCACTATTAGAAACCAACCCTGAATTATAGGAAATAGCCGAATCTATCGCAGCCTGCTTATCCTTGTCATCCATCTTAGCTAAAGTATCCGTATAATTTGCCACAACAGCCGTTTGATGTTTAGAATTCCAATAATTACTCACCGTTGGATACAACAATAAGGAAAGGCCCGTAATAAAAACAAGTATCGCAATTATAGTTGAAATATGTTTCCTCATCTTACAACCCTCTCCCTATCATCAATCGAAAATATATTATTTATTCTTAACTCTTCTCTTTGTAGCCAATACAACACCAGAACCCAATACTAGTACAGCACCTACTAGATAGATCATTGTAGTACCAGCACCACCAGTACTTGGTAATAATGTTCCTGAGTTGTTTTTAACTTTTACATCACCAGTATTTACATTTGCTGAATCATCAACATAAATCTTACCTTCTGAATCAATTCTGATTTTAACTGGAGTTTTCAACAAGTTATATCCATCTGGAGCTTTAGTTTCTTTTAGATAATATGTACCAGCTTTTAAACCTTCAACATCAATACGTCCTTTATCTCGTCCTTTATCTAATGATGTTAAAGTTGTACTTCCAGTTTTATCGTAACGATATTTACCTTCGGTATTTTTAGTAAATTTAAGATTCTTAGTATCATCCACGCAATTTGGATCTGTTGATAAAATGAATTCTGCACCTGCAAGAGGGGTATTTACATTAGTATATTTAAATACAGGAATTCCAAATGTTTTTGTTGTTGTTTCAGGTTTATTGGTTTTTGTATTGTTATCACCATACGTTAAATAAGTTGTATTTTTCATTGGTTCATTAATTTTAGCATCCTCTTTTACATAAGCTCCGTACTGAACAGTAATTTTATTTAAGTTACCTGTATCAATATCTTCTCTATTCTTTGCATAATACGCATCTGTAAATGAAATCTCAAATGTGCAACCATCTGTTAATTCACTTTTAACAATAAAATCTGTTGTATCAGCTAAATTGTGTAAATTATCGTGAACCTGAAGTATACCACCATATGTTAAATGAGAATCCATTGTATCATGTAAGACATAATTCTTTGCACCTTTTTTTACATTAATAGTTGTTTGGAAAAATACTTCTTCTCCAATATTTGCAGAATTCTCGTCTACTAATTGTTTACCTTGAATAATTTTCTTTTCTACAGTTGGCTTTTCGTTTTTGTCTTTAATTGTTGCTTCAGTATGTGTAGTATCTAAACTGCAAAGTGCACCCATACTTGATCCAACTAAATAATATCCTAATTCTAATCCATCCACTGTGGCAGAAGTATCATTTTCATTAGTATTTACTGTTTGAGTTTCAGCAATATGGGTTTCTTTAGCATAAGCTAATGCTTTTTTTGCAAATTCACGTATATCTGCTTCAGAATTTTTTGTTGTACTAAAAGTTACATATCCATCAGTATTAATTTTTAAATAACCATCTGTTACAGCTAAATCAATAAAAGCATCCCATTGATCTCCTGTTTTTGTATAAGAATAAAGTTGTTTAGTTTCATCGTAGCTTTCTAGTTTCAAAATTTTATAAATCTTATACTCTTCATTGGGATTTGCAGGACTAATTGTAATTTTTCCTGTTCCCGCAGCCTTTACGTTACAACTCATTGATACTACCATCATGAACGCAAACATAATGGCAGCAATTTTCTTAATTAATTTCATTTCTTTCTCCTATTCTTTGATTTGTCATTTAAATGATTCTTTTTATTTATATTTGTCAGAATTATCAAGCTTGCTAAAACCAACATAGCTCCTGATATTCTGTAAATCAGAGTCCATAACTACCAGTAGAAGGTAGTTGTTTAACACGGCTTTGATTTGTTACGGTTACCGTATCCCCATTTTGTACTGCTTTATTAGTACTATAAGTTGTTAAATATTCTAATCCATTAATAACATGAACATTAGAATCCGTAATTGGCTTATCCTTATCATCTAATTCGTAAACATAATAAATTTTGTTTAAATCCAGATTCACAAATTTTGTTTCTTTTTCTTCTTGATCAGAAGGACCAAATTCTATAGAAACAATATCTACTGGTTTCTTTAAATCTGTATTATCATACAAGCCAAATCTATAAGTTCCACTCACCGGTTTTTTTGAATTTCCTGCTGCATCGTTAATGAAATTCTTTTTAATAACAATACCCTTCTTTTGGTTTGTTAAATCAAGCTTAAAATCCGCTGTACTATTACACTTTATAATGTCATCTCTTTTCAAACATTGATTTACATAGTCTGAATATGTTCCATTTTCTTTTTTGATACACATAATATAACATACAGTATCATCCTTTATGTAACCATTAGGGGCACTTTCTTCTGTCACTTTATATATTGTGTTATAGTCCAATACCCATTGTGCACTAGATCCAAAGGTGATTTCACCTTGATCATTTGTAGTTTCTGACCATGTTTTGTCTGTTTGAACTTCAACAATTTCGTCATTTTTTAGTTCACATTTCGCGACTTTAAAAACTGCTCCTTTCAATCGCAAGCTAATATTGCTTGCATCTCGTTTTATTATTTTTAATTGAGGGTTATTTGAACTTTGTGTGCTACCACCTGCTTCATAAATAAAGTTTTCAATTTTTACAGTCTCACCATTCGAAGAACTATATCCCTTCCAATAAGCTGTATTTGTAACACTGACTTTTTCTCCAGGCGCAGCATTTACCGTTGCCGTATATGTAATCTTCAATTTCTTATCCTTAGGAATTTCTATTTCTAATTTATTATTTTCATAGGATACACGTGCATCTACTTGTTGACCTTGAGTATCTTTTACTTTAATTGTATCCAAATCTAAAATTAAATTGCTTCCCAATTCATCCACTAATTTTAGTTTATTATCTGCACTATTTGACGGTAAATCTTGATTTAATGAATTCGTTTCAATTGTATAATTAATTTTTTGTCCATTTTGTACCTGGCTCTTCGTTATATTCTTCATTGACAAAGTTACATTAGAATGCGCACTATCTATATTCTTTGTACCATCTGCATTTTGAAGAATAACATTATTTGTGAATTTCACCTCTTCTGATCCAAGCAATACTTTCGGGTCCGTTACTTTACAAACAACCTGAACATCTACTGAATATTTATCAGTAACCTTTCCTGCATAAAAATCACCTAATTCAATTAAAGCTTGATTTCCCTTTACGTAATAATTTGTTATCCTAGGCTCTTTGTCATCATCATTTGCTTTAATACTTTTTGAAGTCCATCCTTCACCAAGATTCTCTATAATCTTCGATTGTATTGATCCATTATTTTTCTGTCCTTCACCAATCCATTTGATACGTATATATGCCAACTGCATACCATCTGGAATCTGTTCTAATACACGATAACTTCCAGATAAGTCTCCTGAATAATTTACTTTAAAGGCCCATGACGCATATAAACCAGCACCTGTTTCTTTTAATTTGTCTTCTACTATTCTAGTTTCTGGTCCCCCAACCGTATTCTTATCCGTACCATCCATATTACTTTTAATGCTTTGACCATCATAAGTAAATGTTTGGCCTAATTCTTTTAAAATGTTTTTACCTCCACAAAGATCCTTTGTAGCATTACCCCTTTCAATAAAATTTACTCCATCATCACTGGTTTTTATACTATTTTTAAAAACATATGTTTCACGATATTTAGTTGGTAAACTTTCCGGTTCACTTGTAACCACAAAATAGAGATTATTGTCATTTCCTAAAGTTATATCTTGAGTTGATTTCAGTGTTAATTCACTGTATCTATCTTCACCAGAAAAATTCTTACTACTTCCCATACTTTGTTCAAATAAATTTTTATCTAATTCTTTTAATGTATTATTATTCAATAAACCCGTTAGATCATTACTATTGATTTCATCAGGAATCACACCTTGATAAACTCCAACTAAAGAATCAGAATGTAGATATGAAGTTTTCAAATCTTTATCTGTAGATATACAATCTTGAACTACAGTTCCTTTTGGTATAGATGTACCCTTCACTTCAATCAGCCAATATAACTTACCATTAGTCCAAGAAGTTGCATCCTTTTCTGCCCTAACATAATCCCAAGCTTTTTTATGTACATTCATACTATAATTACCAGAAACAATTACTTCTTTAGAATTCGATACAATATCCGATATTTCAATATCTTTTCCATTTCGATTTACTTTTCCACTTAATGTAAATGTATTCTTCAAATTCAATTCCGTAAAAGAAGCAGTTTTTGATTTAGCTACATAATATGTAAATCTATACGCATTATTTCCGTTCTTCCAACCCATATCAGAAGGCATTAGGCTAAACTCATGTAAGGAATCAATTTTAACCCATTTTGTTTCCTCTGTTTGATAAGTATTTTTCGCAGAATCATATTGCAAGCTTTCAACCTTGACATACCCCACATACACCATCTTATCTGTATTTAGACTATCCTTCATTTGAACACTTGTTACATCAAACTCATTTTTAGTTTTATTCACATCAACTGTATACTCATAACTACCTTTAGGCACGACAAAAGAATTATCTGTTGATGAATCTTGTTTAATATGACCATTCTCAATCAAATATTTTCCTTCTCCATTAGAAATCGTTATTGTTTTTTCATCATTTGTTTTTTCACTGACACTCTTTTCACTCCATGAATATCCATCTAAAGTTTGTACATTGTAAACACGATCAACCGCATCATTAAAATTCTTACCTGCATTTGAAGCAGAAAACAAATAACGATTTTTTACATCTAATGTCCCAGATTTAATAGCCGCAAAAGCCTCTGGTTTTACAGTTAAAGTGTATGTCACATATAAAGAATCTCCAGGATTAATTGTAATCGGCTTATCCGTTTTGCCAGTTAATTTAAATCTTGTTGGATTTCCATCTGAATCTGTCCAATCTTTTTTATACTCACCCTGATTCAATGACCACAAAATCTGAATATCTTTAATTTCTTCAAAATCTTGTTTTCCATCTCCTTTTTTGTAAAACTTTACTGAATCTTTATTATATGAAATATATTCTAATGCTCTACTGTCTGTTTTAATATTATCTCCCGCATAATTCAAATCATCAAAAAGTTCAAAATTCTTCAGTGAATAATTACTTCCATCTTTATGTAATCCAAATTCTAGTTTGTAAGGAATCAAATAATTACCATTCGCATCCTTTTTTATATCTCCATCTACACTTTTTTTCATCAAATCACTGTATTTAATTTGCGGAGCAAAATTCGCCTTGCTATTATCCCTATCATAAACAATATTTTGATTCGTTTTAGAATAAACATGAGCTTCGTTCGTAATTGTGTTTCCGTTTAAAGCTTTATTATCTGCCAACTTTACATAATATGTAAGGACACGCTTTTCATTTGATGCCATATCACCAATATTCCAAACTAAACTTCCTGGATTAAGTTCTTCAGCTGCATTTGCGTCTGGTATTGGATTTGTCTTATCATTCTTTTCAACACCCAAATATACTTTTCCATGTACAAAGCTTGTATTATTTTCGATTGTTTCAAAAGGATTCGGTTTAACCGCATTATCTTTAAGTATAGTTTCAGTTTTATCAATTCCAATATATGACACTAAATCTTTACTTTGAGTAAATCTATCAACAACAATTATATTTTTAGCACCATTTGAGCCTGCAGTAACTGTAATGGAATATTTAATATAATCATCATTTTTATCTTCTTCATCTTTACTACAAATCTTATTTACACTTATATCACCAAATCGTTCTAAAAAATCCGTTCCATAATTCAATTTAATACCATTTATATTAGTATCTAATTGACCATTAGAATCTAAGCTACTTAAATCAATCTTTCCTTCTACATAAAATTCACCAGAAAACGTACTCGTCTCCGCTCCAGATCCACCTAATAATTTTTGTAAATAACCTTCAAAATAAGTGACAACAACTTTACCATTATAGGCATTGATTTCACCAATTTTTTCATTTGTGTCTTTATCCATCATTGGAGCAGTTATACCTACAAAACTTAAAAAATTTGGAAGATTATAAGTAAATTTACAATTACACTTTTCCATAAATTCTTTTGTATGAATTTTCTGGAATTTAACTAAAATCTTTAAACTCGTATTATTCGGACTTTCTCCATTTGAGATTTCCGTCCATTGATCATTATTCTTTACATACAAAATGGTGGACTCAATATAATCTGGATGTTCATTTAAAACAAAATCTAAATTCGTTTTGGGCTCTTCTTGCTCATCTGTAGTTTGTTCAGCATCTTTTAATTCAGGTTCTGAAACTGTTTGTACTTCTGTTGTCTCTGGTTGAGTGTTCTCTTCTTCCTGAGATGTTATTTGTGTATCCGGCTGCACAGTTTCTTCAGGCTCATTCAATACTTCATTCTTTACAGGCTGTTCTTCTTTTTCGTAACAATCTTCAGTATGTTGATGTTCTTCTTTATCACAAATTAACTTGTCATCTTGATAACACTCTCTAGTATGAGTATGTTCTTCCATTCCACAAATGGTCTTACCCTCTAAAGTAATGGCAGGAAGAGTTAGTGCATAAACCACGCAAAAAACAACCACGCAAGAAAGGGCTAAAGTAATCCTTTTCCATTTCTTTAACCGTGCTTTATCCTTAAGTAGTTTTTTTATATAATCCGAAACCATACTCTCTCATCTACTTTACACTTCCTATTTGATCAAAAGGCCAAATTCTAAAAATAATCTGCCCCTCAATTTGTTCCTTCGAAATATCTCCAATCACTCTACTTCTAGAATCGATGGAAGTATCCCTATTATCACCCATTAAAAACCAATGCGATTCAGACACCTGGTGTGGAAGATCAATATCACAATTGCCTAATGATTTTTCATTAAGATACTTTTCATCCAATGCTTTACCATCCACACTCACATTGCCATTCACATCAATATCTACCCATTGACCAGGACTGGCAATAACACGTTTTACCAACAACTTATTTCCTTGCCAAAAAGCTACAATATCTCCCGACTTTAAATTCGTATTCTTTACAGAAACGACATACTGATCCTGCTCTAAAGTAGGAGACATACTATAACCATAAATAGATAGTACGGGCATCCATAAAGTAGCTACTAAAACAGAAATGGCAGCTACTACAACCAATATACCAATCGTCCCCTTTAAAGTTTTACGATATACAGCCCTATCCTTTAATCGCTTCTGCTCCGATTCAATTTCTTCCATTGTTAAATCATTTGAATTTGTAGTATCCTTTTTCATCTCGCAAATGACATCCACCAACTCACTACGACTCAAATGCTTTAAATCTTTCTTCTCCATATCTAACCCCTATATTTATTGGTAGCGCTTACTTCAAGTTAGTAAAAAAAAGTCTACCTTGTCAACTTGTAAACTAGTTTAGTAATAAAATATTGCACAAATTATCAATAATGTATTCATAAATACATCAAATATACCTTACCTATCAAACATTTTAAGATTCACTAACTTTTGGTAATCTACACATTACGCGCCTTACAATCATTTTTCAAATACCTAAATTACAATGGTTATATTTATTTTGTGTTAAACGTTGTATATCCTAAGTATTTACTTACATATTTTACTTTTTGGTTATATATGTGTCCCCCCCCCGAAATAAACTCGATTAAAAAGTGCAACAGAATTGTTAAAATGTACAAAAGAAAAACAGAATTCATTACGAATTCTGTTCTTTCCTATAATTCAATTGTAAGGTATTTTAAACCACCATATTTAACTTGATAACGATAAATATTATACATAAGTTCTAACCACTCTGTATCTGTAATCTGCTTTTTGCCAATACAATCAATCATCATGTTTTCAGATTTTTTTAAACACTCCATATTCTGAACCCACTTTTTATAATTCTTACTATTCGGCTCCAGTGCCATGTCTATGAGATCATCATACTTCTCATTTACAGCCTTATATATAACTCGAATATTCTCAATTGTAGGCTTTTCGATAGTATCAATGTAATCAAAAAATCTCATATATATTACCACTCCTTTGCATCGAACTACCCACATTATAAACCGCAAATAGTTACCTTGTATAGAAAAAAGTGTCAATTAAGACACTTTTTTGAATATGTTTATGATCTGCTTTTCCAATACATTCACATCAATTGGCTTAGAAATATGCCCATTCATACCTGCTTCCATTGCCATTTTCTTATCTTCCTCAAACGCATTGGCCGTCATAGCTAGAATTGGAATACTTGCCTTTTTTACATTCTCAAATTGACGAATTCTTCTAGTCGCCTCATACCCATTCATGTTTGGCATTTGAATATCCATCAAAATTAAATCATACAAATCTGCATCCACTTCAGACAACCGATTTACACAAGCTAAACCATCCTCAACACGATCCAACACTAAACCACTCTGTTCAAGTATGGCCATCGCAATCTCAGCATTTAAATCATTATCTTCCACAAGTAAAACACGCTTACCTTCTAAGATGGATTTTTCATCCAAAACATCCAATTCTTGATTCAATTCTATAGATTCCTCATCCGATATTCTATGCTCAAAAGTAAGAGTGAAACAAGTCCCCTCACCCAGCTTACTCTTTACACAAATATCTCCATCCATCATATCCACAAGTTTTTTGACAATCGCCATGCCTAGACCTGTACCCGACACTTTTCCAATCGTTGTATTGTATTCTCTAGAAAAAGAATCAAACAAAGTTGGAAGATAGTCTTCACTCATACCAACACCCGTATCTTTGACTTGCGTTTGAATTCTGACATAACCAGATTTTTCACAATCGAGTTCCTTCACATCAATCGCAATACGACCACCTTCAGGCGTATACTTAAACGCATTTCCCACTAGATTCATTAAGATTTCACGAATCTTAAAACCATCCCACAACACATGTGTATGATCAACATCCACACTCGTTGTAAATACGATATTCTTTTCTTGTGCACTCGACTCGAATACGTTCTCGATTTCTTCAACTACAAGCCCGATTTGCTCGGCTCTTTCTTCGACAACCATCTTACCACTCTCAATACGCGCCATATCCAGCACATTATTAATGATTGAAAGTAATAACTTACCACTCTGTTCTATCTTATTTTGATAATCTACTAGGATTGGATCCGTCAAATACTGTTTCATCAACTCATTGTAGCCAAGAATCACATTCATAGGCGTACGAATATCATGCGACATATTGTTTAAGAAATCCGTTTTCGCCTTATTCGCCTCTTCCGCAACAATATATGCCTCTTTTAATTTCGCCTCCTGCATACGTTCCTTCTTGATCAAATCATCAATGTTTCTTGTACCAATCACCGCCACACGACTACGATCCTTTTTATAAACATACGCAATACGTGTCTGATGATAAAGAATACGATCACCCATTTTAAATTCATAGGTCATTGAAAAATCATCTTGATTTGAACATAACGCATCTAACGAAAGCTGATCTAAGAAATTTTCACGACTTTCATCCGTCACAATCTCATCGGCATAAGCCGGCAATAATGCACACCACTGATTTTCATATTTACGACAAAAATCCGCAATACGCTTACCATTCTCACCCACTTCACGATATGAAAAGATTTGACCACTATCCAACTCCAACAATAATACGGAAAAATATTCTTTACCAAGACCCTCAATAATCTCTCTTTGAAGTTCTAATACTTTTTCCCTCTTTACAATTTCATCAATTGGACGAAAACCCATTATAATCTTAAAATGATTCAAATCCTCATATAGAAATACTGCCCTTGCCCCCAAATTCGAAATTCCATTCTCATCCGGAACAATTTGAAAATGCCATTCGAATGAACTCTGTTCCTTTAATGTACACATTAAAGACTCATTTGATAAAAGTTCCATATAATTTGGACAAGAATCCTTCATCAGTACATTATCATAGAAATAATTTAAACTCTCACTATAACTATGCCAATTCATTTCAGCACAACTCGCATCCTGCTTAATCACTTCCACGGTATCTTGTTTCAAGTCACAAAGCACTAAAGAAGTATAATCCATAGTCAAAGCCGATAAGATATTATTCTTTTCCTTTTCACGAATAAACTCTGTCACATCCGAAATATGTCCATGCAGTATAGAATTTCCCTCTTTCTCTATACTCTCACTTACATAGTGATATCCATCTTTTCCTAACAAACGAAAAACAGAATGAAATAGATCAAGATTACGATCTTCTGGATGCACCATATTCATTAATTTATTATCAAATCGAGTTTCAATCTCTTCTTTTGACCAACCAAAAATCTCTTGAAATTTTAAACTCACATATAAAAAGGGATATCCATCCTCCAATGAACACCGATGATATCCACCGATACGCCCACACACTTCTTGAATTGTCAAATCATTATCTATTATCTTCATAGCCATTCCCCTAATAGTACTAACTCTATCAAACTCTCAATCCTATTTCAATCCACTAAAAACTATGGTTATATTCCCATTAAATAAAAGTAAACTAATTTGACTATATAGTAACACAAATTACGTTTAAGTTAGATGTATGCGTTTACACTCAATTAAAAAGTACAAATTGTACTAAAAAGTGCAAATAAAAAAGGTACATAAAGTACCTTAATTGCTTCTACGCTTTTTACGACTATGAATATTCTTAGATACACTACGAATATTTAATAGTGGAGCCAAGAAAATGATAATTGGATAGATTTCCAAACGACCAATCAACATCGCAAAAGATAAGACAATCTTCGAAAAATCCGAGAACATGGAAAAGTTTCCCATTGGACCACATAGGCCAAATCCTGGACCTACATTACCAATACAAGTCATAACGGATGTAACTGTTGTCTCAAAATCAAAATTATTGAATGAAACCAAGAACAACAACACACCGACAATAATAATGAAACTACAAAAATACGCCATGATCTGATTGACCACCTCTGTATCTACAACTTTACCATCCATTGTGATGGCTTCTACTTTTTGTGGATGTAGTAACTTTTGAATATCCAATTTGATTTTCTTTACAATAATCAAAAGACGACTTACCTTCACACCACCACCAGTCGAACCAGCACTCGCACCACAGACTGTTAATAAGAAGAGGATCATCTTACTAAATTGTGGCCAGACACTATAATCACAACTCGAATATCCCGTTGTCGTTATAATTGAACCCACTTGAAAACTTGCCAAACGAATGGATTTGAATACATCAAAATTATACATGGATAAAATATTCAATGTAATACAAATAATTGAGAATAGAATAATACCTAAATATGTACGCAACTCTTCATTTTTAAAGACTTGTTTGAAATCTTTGATTAATAAAAAGTAGTACATATTAAAGTTCACACCAAATAAAATCATAAAAATCGTAATGATCACTTCATAATACGCATTGTTGTAGGCACCAATACTCGTGTTTTTAATCGCAAAACCACCGGTACCCGCCGTACCAAACGTATTACACAACGCATCAAACAATGGCATCTTGCCAATCAATAGTAAAATGACCTGAATGATAGTCAATCCCATATACATGGTATATAAAATCATAGCGGACTGACGCATACGAGGTACTAATTTACCAATGGTAGGACCAGGCGCTTCCGCACGCATGATATGCATATCACGATCATTTGACTTTGGAAGTAAGGCCAAAATGAAAACCAAGATACCCATACCACCAATCCAGTGTGTAAAGCTACGCCAGAATAGTGTGGCATGCTTTAAATTCTCAACTTCCGTTAAAATACTTGAACCTGTCGTTGTAAATCCAGACACAGCTTCAAAGAAACAATCCACAAAAGAAGGAATTTCACCCGACAAGTAGAATGGTAATCCACCAAAGAAAGAAACAACGATCCAGGCAAGACCTACCGCAAGCATTCCGTCTTTGGCAAAATAAGAATTCGTTCTCGACTTTTTACGCGTTAAACCATATCCTAAAACCAAACAAATCCCAATCACAATCAAGTAAGAATCATATAATCCTTCTTGATAAATCAAATCCACAATGACCGGCAACACCATTAAACAGGCTTGCGCAATAAGCACCATACCCAATACGTTACCAATCATAGTCCAGTTGAGTTTATGTATATTATGCTTAAGATAGTAAATCATTGATATCCCTCAACCCTGCAACCTTACTAATAATAATAACCGTATCCGATAGTTGAATACGCATATCCCCAGTTGCCACCTTAGAAACACCTTTATGTGTTACATACGCAATGATAATACCCTTACGAATATTTAAATCCTTAATTGGCACATCAATAAAACGACAATTGTCACGCACTCTAAATTCTAAAGCCTCTACCTTGTCATCCACTAGCTTAATCAAAGATTCAACGTTTGATCCAACCGTATTCTGCATAGCACGAACATACTGCACGATTTGGTTTGCGGTAATAAACTTAGGCGTAATTGAATTTTCAAGACCCAACTTTTCCAACAAGAAACCTAAAGAAACACGATTTACCTTAGGAAGCACATGCGTAACACCATGACTTTGGGCAAACATGGAAATAATGACATTCTCCTCATCATTATCTGTAAGAGCGATAAAAGCATCCATTTCCTCTAAGGATTCACTCAATAATAATTCATGATCCGTTCCATCTCCATGAATCACTGTTGCCTGTGGGAATTTTTCAACCAAGTTGATACACTTCTCTTTATTCAACTCAATAATTTTAACGGCCATACCCAATTCAAGTAACATGCTCGTCAAATAATATGTGATACGACCACCACCAACAATCATAACCTCATTGACTGTACGATCACTTAAAATACCAATCTTAATAAAGAAACGCTCTAATTGCGTTGTTGAACCCGTTAATGTAAGACGGTCATTTTCATAAATCACCGTATTCCCATTTGGAATGATGACTTCACCATCACGCAAAATCGTCACAAACAAGACTTCTGTCTTAAAACGACGATTGATATCAACCACACGCATATTTATAAGTGGGGAATTTTCTGTTACCTTAACTTCAGCAAGTTCAATTCTTCCCTTCGCAAAAGACGATACTTTAATGGAATTTGAGAAACGAATCGCACGCAAAATTTCACGAGCCGCCGCCTGCTCTGGATTGATACTCATACTCAATCCCAATTCATCTTTAATCAAACGAACTGTGTTATTGTATTCTGGATTACGAATACGAGCAATGGTATGTCTAGCACCCAATTTTTTTGCCAATAAACAACAAATAATATTCACTTCATCCGTTGATGTAGCCGCAATCAACAAATCACTCGAAGGTACACGTGCTTCTAATAATGTGTCTAAACTAGCCCCATTCCCTTGCACACCAACAATATCTAGTTGATTCATTGTACTCGATAATACATTCGCTTTATTTTCAACCACTGTAATATCATGACCCTCTTGATTCAATTGTTTCGCAATCGCAAAGCCAACTTTCCCATCGCCAACTACAATAATTTTCATATTTCCTCCAAAAAAAATAAATTCCGATACGGAATCTATCTCAAGTATAATACAAATCAATATTAAAAACTAGTGATACAGAAAATATGTTCAATCTCCTTGCATTTTCAATTCATAGTGATATACTAGGCTATGCTGGATAATCAAATTACCCTTTTACCGCTTATCCAGCGTTTCCTATTTCTTGAGCTGATTTACCCGATCAGCTCTTTCGTATTATAGAACTAGAAGTTATTCAAGTAATAATTCTAGTTTTTTATTTT
>ENA-ORUX01001188-ORUX01001188.1-human-gut-metagenome-genome-assembly--contig:-NODE-1188-length-21024-cov-2.776336_pt1 | contig 21024 bp, 16 predicted proteins | sample MGYA00242087_ERZ509225 | MGnify/ENA primary metagenome ERZ509225 (study PRJEB26280, sample SAMEA2338864) | human gut metagenome | biome: human gut; feature: human-associated habitat; material: faeces... | reverse complement strand
GTATATAAGTTCCAAAATGAGTAGGCTAACTGTTTTTGTTGGCCAATTGCCCGCAAGCCGCATCGATGTCTTTTCCTTTGCTGCGACGGATATTTACCACGATATTTTTGCTTTCGAGGTAGCGGACGAATTGATCCCTGCTGGCATCCGGACTGTGACGGTAGGGGGCGTTGTCCACTTCGTTGTATTCGATGATGTTGATTTTCACGGGGAATTGCCGGCAGAACAAGGCGAGTGCCTTGGCATCATCAAGACTGTCATTGACGCCTTTCAGTAACAGGTATTCAAACGTGGGACGGGTGCCCGTTTTATCCACGAAATACCGGATGGCTTCGGCCAGTTCGGGAAGCGGGTAAGCCTTGTTGATTGGCATGATTTTGTCCCGGGTCGTGTTGACTGCCGAGTGAAGCGATATGGCAAGGTTGAAACGGACGTCGTCATCTGCCAGTCGCTTGATGCCTCCCACGATGCCGGAGGTGGATAACGTGAGGCGATAGGGGGACATGCCCAACCCATCCTCTGCCGTGATGCGTTCAATGGCGGCAAGGACATTCTCGTAGTTTAGGAGCGGCTCGCCCATACCCATCAACACGATGTTGGATAACGGGAGTCCCCGCTCTTCTCCCAGGCGTTTCACGGCAACTACCTGGTCGAATATCTCTTCCGGTAACAAGTTCCGGGTGAACCCCAGACCACCCGTGGCGCAAAAGCTACATTTCAGTTTGCACCCGACTTGCGAGGATACGCACACGGTCGATTTGTCTTTGCCCGGGATAAGTACGGTTTCTATCAGGTTTCCGTCGGATAGAGTAAAGCCGAGCTTCGTCGTGCCATCACTGCTCTCTTGTTTATGGGTGAGCGTGGCTGTTTGCAGGATAAAGTGAGTGTCAAGAAATTCCCGAAAGTCTTTTGATAAGTTGGTCATATCCTCGAAACGGGTGATGCCTTTTTGCCAAAGCCATTGCCAGATTTGTTTTGCCCGAAATGCTTTTTCCCCGTGTTGTACCAGTACGTTTGCTAGTTCTTGTAACGTGTACGCTCTTATATTCGTTTTTTCCATGTCATCACTTTTTCTGTCGCAAAAATACAACAAGAAAACGAGATGACGTCTATATTATGGGTGAATGTTGTGAATTTAAAAAGACAAGTATATTCACTCTGACCGCGTGTCGTAAAATGTTATAATATTATTAAATCACGGTGAGTTACATAAGGTTTCTTTGAATTAAATTGTATATTCGCGATCGTTTGTGGGGCGATGGCATAATTTAATGCGAATTAAATTAGATCAGATTATATATTAAACGTGAAATTTAAACAGATGAAGAGAGTTTTTATTATTGTATTTGCTTTGCTTTCAACGTCAATCGTGCGGGCGGATGAAGGTATGTGGCTTTTGTCTTTGCTTGGGAAGAACATCGAGCAGATGCAGGCACAAGGCTGCAAATTGACGGCGGAAGACATTTATTCCGTGAACCAGGCATCATTGAAAGATGCAATCGTTGGATTAGGAAACGACGGACGTCCTTTCTGGCATTTTTGTTCCGGCGAAATTATTTCGGACAAAGGATTGGTGTTGACGAACCACCACTGCGGATTCAGCGTGATTCAAAAGCACTCTACCGTGGAACACGATTACTTGTCAAACGGTTTCTGGGCTTACAAATATAGCGAAGAGTTGCCGAATCCCGGTATTACCGCGTCTATCCTGCAACGCATGGAAGACGTGACCGATCAGGTGAATGCCGTTTTGAATGATAATATGTCAGAAGAAGAACGTGCTGTGGCTATTGACGCTATTTCTAAACAAATTTCTGCCAAGGCAGTACAAGGAACCAACCTTTTCGCTCAAGTACAGAGTATGTTCGAGGGAAATCAGTTCTTCTTGTTGGTTTACAAGATTTACCGCGATGTTCGTTTAGTAGGCGCACCGGCTCAAAGCATGGGTAAATTCGGTGGAGACACGGACAACTGGTCTTGGCCCCGTCACACGGCAGACTTCTGTATGATGCGTATCTACACGGGTCCTGACGGAGAACCGGCTCCTTACAACACGAGTAATGTTCCGTTGAAACCGAAACATCATTTGCCCGTTTCAGCAAAAGGGGTACAAGATGGTGATTTTGCCATGATCATGGGATTCCCCGGAACAACCGATCGTTTCTTGACCAGCTTCGGATTGAAAGAGACGATGGAGGTAACCAATGATATTCGTTACAAAGTACGTACCGAGAAGTTGCGTATCATGAAAGAAGGTATGAACGCCGCGGCTGCCACTCGTATTCAATACGCGTCTAAATATGCACAATGTGCTAACTACTGGAAATATTCTCACGAGCAGAATATCGCTTTGGAGAATTTGAACACGATGGGTGAGAAGGAGAAAATCGAACGTGAATTTACCGCTTGGGTGAATGCTGATCCGGCTCGCAAGGCTAAATATGGTAACGCGTTGACATTGATTAAAGAGGGTTACGAGGCAATGCACCCGTATAACGTGGCCATGTCTTATATGCAGGAAGCCGGATTGCAAGGTGCTGAAGTTCCGTTATTCGCTTTCCAAGTGGGTAATACTTTAGAAAGAGCTTTCGATGCAAAAAACACGGCCGAAGTGAAAGAAATGTACTTCAAGGCAATCAAGAGTAACGCGGCTGCTTTCTTTAAGGATTTCAACAAAGATGTTGATAAAAACTTGATAGCAACGTTATTAAAAATTTATAACGATAACGTGGCTGCTGAATGGCATCCGGAAGTGTTCAACTTGATCAACAAGAAATACAAAGGTAACTACGAAAAATTCGCTAAAGAATTGTCTGACAAGTCTATTTTCACGGATGAGGCTCGTTTGAACGCGTTCCTTGAAAAACCGGATATGAAAAAATTGAATAAAGATCTGGGCTATATCACGGGAGCAAGCTTGTTCGAGGTTTTCCAGAAATTGAGAGAGGAAATGAGTGCTATGCGTAGCAATATTGCCAAAGGAGATCGTTTGTTCGTGAATGGATTGATGGCAATGGAACCGAACAAAGTATGGGCTCCGAACGCTAACTCTACGATCCGTTTGACTTATGGAAACGTGAAGAGCTACAAGCCGAGAGATGCCGTGTTCTATGATTATTACACCACGTTAACCGGTGTTATGGAAAAAGAAGGCCCGAAAGGTGGTGAATTCGAAGTTCCGCAAAAATTGAAAGATTTGTATCACGCGAAGGATTTCGGACGTTACGGTGCCGACAACATTTCCGTGAACTTCATCACGAACAATGATATTACAGGTGGTAACTCCGGTTCTCCGGTTATCAATGGCAACGGCGAGTTGATCGGAACCGCGTTTGACGGAAACTCTGAGGCGATGTCCGGTGATATTGATTTCGAGGAAAACTTGCAAAGATGTATCAACTTGGATGCTCGTTACATGTTGTTCATCGTGGACAAGATCGCGAATGCACAAAACTTAATCAACGAGATGACAATTGTATTTTAATTGTCGGGTAGTCTCGTCGAAAGGCTGAATTGAAAGCTATATTGGCTAGTTCTAAATAACATCGCAGTTATTTGGGACTAGCCAATTTGTTTTATGCAATTCTTTATACATGAACGGTGTAATCAAATTATGGTAATTATATACCATTTTGCAGTACATCAACGTAACTCTTGTTATTACACTCAAACTCCTCCGTTGTTACCTCCTCCAACTCCTTACACAAGGGGAAGAGTTGGTGTTTCTTCCCGAAGGGGGGGAAGGGAGTTCATTGGCTATAAGCCTGTATATAAATTCCAAATTATTAATACTAAGATTATAGTATAAATATTATTTCTTTTACATGGAATGACTGATTGTGTCGAGAGCTGTTCTTGAACGGAGTAGAAAATTTTTATAGATCAGCAAGTTGATCCGAGAAGTATGTTAATTGTATAAGTGTGATTTTTTATCTTATCTTTGTATAGAATGCTGAATTAATCAGATAGCTAAAAACAGAAAATTATGAAAAAAAAGGGGTTTAGGTCATTATTGTTTATTTGTTTAGGTTTGATTGCTACAATTGTATTTACTAGTGCGGTTATGATGGTTAGTCCTCCTGATCCTCCAGGAAGGCCTCAGGCGGTTGATGTTCAAAGAGATCGTTGTAAGATAAAGTATGCCGCACCCCGGTATGACGGTGGGTCGTCGATAACAGGATATATTATTGAGCGGAAGTATAAGTCATCAGATAATTGGTATAAAGTAAGTGGAAAAGATAATCCTACGGACCTTGAGTATACTATTGATGGTTTAGTTGAAGGTAGTGAGATGCAATTTCGTGTGCGTGCTGTCAATGCAGAAGGACTGAGTGATCCATCAAAGCCGAGTGATATGATAATGATAGAAGATCCGTTTGTGAAATAGAGTAATTATGAGGGAGTGTCTAACAAGTCAGTCTTTTAATGACTACCTTCCATAATCTCTCCTATAGGAGGGGAAACCGCTTGGTAATCAATCCTCCCCTTGTGTAAAGGGGTAGCTTGTTGATAGGAATAAGACTTGTTAGATAGTCCCTTTGTGTCTTAATTACGTTAAAAAACAGTTATGAAAACAATTATCTTTTACGAGGAAAAATTATTAAGGAGAAATTGGTTGTTCTACTTTTTTATTCTCGGGGTTTTAGGTTACATCGTGGGTGTTTTGATCCCGTGGAATGCCAAACAGGTGCTGTGGTCGGATGTTGCATTGGCTTCGTCAGTTTTTTCTCGAGGGATTTCTTTTTTGAATTTGTTTCAATCGGTGATTGTTGTTTTTCTCGTTTGTGATATTCAAAGGAAACGGAACAAGGCAGAAACTCGAGAGACTTTTTCTATCCGTCCCGTTGGGAATGGACGTTTTTTTCTTGGAGAATTCTTTGGTATTTTCTTACCGTTCCTTGTGGTGGATGTTGTTTTCATGATTGTTTGCGCGATGATCCATATAGTCGTGCCTGATTCGCCTGAGAATCTTTGGGTATTTCTTTTTTATTTTTTCGTGCGAGTGTTGCCTCCGCTTATTTTTGTTTCCGGCTTGTCTTTGCTTGTTACTAAGTTGGTGAAATTACCTTTTGTTAGTTGGTTTGTTCTGATCGGTTTTCTTTATTTTTCATATGCGTTCTTGGTGTCCCCCTTGTATGGGGTGTTGGATTTCCGGGGATCTTTGTTGCCAGACTCTTTTTCGTCATTGGTCGGATTTATACATGTCGAGGAGAATTTGATGCAACGAGGGGCTTTTTTGTGGTTGGGAATTAGTTTCCTTTGTTTTGCCGCTTCTCTCGTGAAAAGGTTGCCCAATATTCCCGGTAGAAAGTTTTACCTTATTGTTCCCGCTTGTTTGTGTTTGATGGTTTCCTTGTGCCTGGGGGCTCTTTATGTCGGGAAGTATCAAGCCCGCTTGAAAAACAGGGGTGCGTTCAGGGAAGCTATTCTTGAATACGGCAAGTGCCCCACGGCACGTGTGCTTGAACACGAGATCACGTATCGTCCCCTGGGGGATAAATTTTCAGCAACGAGCCTAATGAAAATACAGAATCGGCGGAAAGCGGAGATGGATAAGTTCCCTCTTTTTTTAAACCCGGGACTCGAAATTTCTAAGATTGAATCCGACGGGCAAAGAGTGGCTTTTCGCAAAAATCGTCAAGTTGTTGTTGTTGAACGAGCGTTGGCTTGTGGTGAGATAGTCGAGCTAAAGATTGAATATGAGGGCAGTATCGATGAGGATATTTATCAGGTGAAAATTCTCGACGAAGATTATTTCGCTCCTGTTGTTTATTCTTCGTACCATGAAAATTACGGAAAACGTGCGGCTTTCGTGTCGCGAGGTTATACGTTGCTCTTGCCAGAAGTGATGTGGTACCCGATGGCGGTGTTGCCCGGGGGAGCAGCAGGTAAGGAGTTGAATTTCACGAGTTATGTGCTTCGGGTTGAGAACCCGGGGGAGAATATGACCGTTGTGTCACAAGGTGAACAGCAGATGAATGGGGGTAATGTTGTATTTGAAAATGTGCAAAAACTGACCGGATTGAGTCTTTGTATAGGAGAATTCCAGAAGCGGACGGTGACAGTCGATTCCTTGACGGTGGAGTTTTATACGGGTCCGGGCAATGATTTCTACATGAAGCATTTTGACAAGTGGGATGTATTGAAAGAGGAGATGCCGGGGCGAGAGAAAAGGTTGGCAAAAATATTTAACATGTGTAAGGGGATGATAGAGGAGAATCAAGCGGAGCCTTATCCTTTTAAGTTTTTTAAGATGATAGAGACCCCTCCTTCCTTTTTACGAGGTTTTTTGTCGGGGGATAACGTGCAGCCTGAAATTGTGTTTTTCGAGGAACGGTTTGCGACAACGGATCATTATAAACCAGATGCAATTGCCGGGGAAGGTGGTGTGCAGGAAGGGATGCTTTACGAAAATCTGCCTTATAATTTAAGTAGGATGAATATAGACCGTATTTTTACGGAATTTACTCGTGGTGTGACTTCCGAGAGATACCGGGGAATAAATTTAATATACAATGAGTTGTTGGACGAAAAAATGTTGTATCGGACAATACGTCCAAGAGTATTGAACCATGTTGTAGAAAAGGGATTGGAAGGATGTATGGCGGAAGAATATGGTTCGGAACAAAGTTTGGCGATTTCTTTAAAAGTTTCTCAGTTGCTAGGATACTTGACGTCAATAACGACTAGGGATTCCTTGAAGCAATTTATGCAGGAATTTAGTGCAAGAGCTCATTTTCATGAAGTTGATTTTGAAATGTTTATTGACGATTTTGAACGGTGTTTCGGGCAGAATATTCGAGAAACTCTGGATGAGTGGTACGCGAGCCGTGCGATTCCGTGGTTGCGGATAAAAGATTTGTCCATTAAAAAGACGGAAGAGTTGCAGGTTTTGGACTTCAAAGTGGGTAATTTTAGTGAAACGGACGGGGTAATATCGATTATCACTATGGGGACAACAGAAAGCGGGAGGGATAAGATTGAAGATAGGCGTAGTTACTTGATTAAAGCTGGGGAATGCAAACGGATAGTTGTGCATGAAGACGGGAGATACGGTTTGAAGTTGACTACTAATTTTTCAGGGAATATGCCTAAAACGTATTCTCTTGATGGAGAACAGGTTTTAAAGTATGATGTGATCCCGGATGAAGGAGTGACGTTACTTGAGAGGGAGCAGTTTTATCCTCCGGGAGAGATTGTTGTTGATAATGAAGATAAAGATTTCCACTTGATTGATTCGATCGGTGATCGAAAGCGATTGGCTGATCTGTTCACAAAAGAGAACGAGGACATATACACGAATGCCCTGAATCCTAAAGTCAACACGTGGGGAAAGCCTATCCTGTCAAACGGATTTGATTGGTTTTACGGGGAAAGTGTTCTTAGTGTTTTTGTCAAGAGAGCCGGAACAGGTAGATGTAAGGCGGAATGGGTGGCAGATATTCCTGAAACAAGTAAATATGAGATTTTTGTCTATAGAACCTATAGTGGCAGTACTCCTTCGGACGGGAAGGAGTGTCCGGAGTTGAAAAATTATTATACAGTTTATACTCCGGAAGGGGAGGAGGAAGTTGTTTTAAAATTTGAAAAAGACGATACTGGCTGGATTTTTTTAGGTATGTTTACTTTGCCGGTGGGAGAATGTCGTGTCGTCTTGGATGATCGAGGGGCTTCTTTTCTTATAGGGAAGGGACACGGGGATTCTAAGGAGTACATCCCATGTATTGTTGCCGATGCCGTGAAATGGGTAAAGGTAAAGTAGAGAGGATTGCTGAGATTGTTTTGTATTTCTAAGTGGAAAATAGTATCTTTACACGCTTAAAATTTTATTAGTGTTGAAAATATTTGGTATATGGAGTATTCTGTAACGAGAGTTCATGTCTCTGGTTGTAAATCAAAGGAGTATTTCATGTCACTTGGAACATAAAATTGGATATTAATATGAAAGGACTAAAAATTGTTGTTCTTGCTAAGCAGGTTCCCGATACGAGAAACGTGGGGAAAGATGCAATGAAAGCGGACGGAACTGTAAACAGGGCAGCTTTACCTGCCATCTTCAATCCTGAGGATTTAAATGCTTTAGAGCAAGCTTTAAGATTAAAAGATACAATTGAAGGGACGACCGTTCATGTATTGACGATGGGCCCCGGCCGTGCTGCCGAGATCATTCGTGAGGCTATGTACCGTGGGGCAGATGGAGGTTATTTATTGTCTGATCGTGCTTTTGCCGGTTCGGATACGTTGGCAACTTCTTACGCTTTGTCTTGTGCGTTACGTAATTTGGAATATGATTTGATTGTTTGCGGTCGTCAGGCTATTGACGGGGATACTGCTCAGGTAGGTCCGCAGGTGGCTGAGAAATTGGCTTTGCCGCAGGTTACTTATGCTGAAGAAATTCAAGGCTGTGACGGGAAGATCGTGACGATCAAACGTCGTTTGGAAAGAGGTATTGAAGTGGTTACTTGTCCGATGCCTTGCGTGGTGACCGTGAACGGTTCTGCTGCACCTTGTCGTCCGAGAAACGCCCGTTTCGTGATGAAATATAAAAATGCAAAAGGTACTCAAGAGGCGCAGGATGCTAACGAGGATTATTTCGCATTGGTGAACGAACGTCCGTATTTGAAATTGACGGAATGGAGCGTGAATGATATTCAGAGTAACCCGGAGGATCTCGGTTTGAGCGGATCACCGACCAAGGTAAAGAATATCGAGAATGTGGTGTTCCAAGCTAAAGAGGCTAAAGTACTTTCCGGTACGGATGCAGAGTTGGATGCCATGATGAAAGAGTTGATAACTAACCATACAATTGGATAATTTACGATTTTAGATTTACGATTTTAGATTAGATGAACCTAATCGTAAATCATGAAATCATAAATCATAAATTATAAAAGAATTACAGAATGAACAGTGTATTTGTATATTGCGAAATAGAAGAGGGTACGGTTGCAGACGTGAGTCTTGAATTATTAACCAAAGGACGTGCCCTTGCTACAAAGCTTGGCGTGAAGTTGGAGGCTATCGCTTTGGGCGAAGGCTTGAAAGGTATTGAAAAACAAGTATTCCCTTATGGTGTGGACGTGCTTTGGGTGGGTGACGATGCTCGCTTGGCTCCTTACACGACGTTACCCCACACGAAGATGTTGGTGCGTTTGTTTGACGCGGAGAAACCACAGGTGGCTTTAATGGGAGCAACCAGCGTGGGACGTGATTTGGGTCCTCGCGTGTCTTCTGCATTGCATAGCGGATTGACGGCAGACTGTACGAGTCTTGAAATCGGTGAATATACCGATGCCAAGAGCGGGAAAAAATACGAGAATTTGTTATACCAGATTCGTCCGGCCTTTGGAGGAAACATTGTGGCCACGATCGTAAACCCGGAATGTCGTCCGCAGATGGCGACGGTTCGCGAAGGTGTGATGAAGAAAGAGATCTTCAATCTTCAACACCAGGGAGAAGTGAAGAAATTGAACGTGGACGAATATCTGGATGATACCGACTTGGTGGTGAAAGTGATCGAGCGTCATATGGAGAAATCCAAAGTGAATATCAAGGCTGCCCCGATCATTGTTGCCGGTGGATATGGTGTCGGTTCAAAAGAGAACTTTAATCTGTTATACGAACTAGCTGCCGTGTTAGGAGGGGAAGTCGGTGCTTCTCGTGCTGCTGTTGATGCCGGGTTCTGTGAACATGAACGTCAGATCGGACAGACAGGAACAACGGTTCGTCCTAAATTATATATCGCTTGCGGTATTTCCGGACAGATTCAGCATACGGCCGGAATGGAAGAGTCTTCTATGGTGATTGCTATTAACACGGATGCAAACGCTCCGATTAATAAATTTGCCGATTACGTGATCACGGGTGACTTGAACGTGGTTATCCCCAAGATGATTCAGTATTATAAGAAGAATAGCAAGTAAAATTATTTACGATTTACGATTGAGGATTTACGAAGAAAGAGGGGTTTTGTGGGGAGAAATCTAAAATCATAAATCACTAAATCTAAAATTAAAAAAGGTATGGCAAATTTCTATACAGATAACGAGGATTTAAAGTTCCACTTGGGACATCCCTTGATGCAGAAGATTGTTGCTTTGAAAGAGCGCAATTTCGTGGATGCAGGGAAATGCGAAATCGCACCGCGTGATTTCGAGGATGCAATGGATAATTATGATAGAGTGTTGGAGATCGTGGGAGATATTTGTGGTAACGTGCTGGCTGAAAATGCAGAGAGCGTGGATCACGAGGGACCGGAAGTTATTGACGGTCGGGTAAAATATGCTGCCGGAACTCAACAGAATCATGATATGCTGACTCAGGCCGGATTGTACGGTATGTCATTACCGCGTGAGTATGACGGGTTGAATTTCCCGATGGTGCCTTACGTGATGGCTGCAGAGTTAGTTTCCCGTGGTGATGGCGGTTTTGCTAACATCTGGGGCTTGCAGGATTGTGCTGAAACCATTCACGAGTTCGCCAGCGAGGAGCAAAAACGTCAATACTTACCTCGTGCCGCTAAAGGCGATACTTACGCGATGGACTTGACCGAACCGGATGCAGGGTCGGATTTACAGTCTGTACAGTTGAAAGCTACCTATTGTGAGAAAGACGGAAAATGGTATCTGAATGGAGTGAAACGTTTCATCACGAATGGTGACGCTCACATTTCATTGGTACTTGCCCGTTCTGAAGAAGGTACGCATGACGGACGCGGTTTGTCCATGTTTATCTATGACAAAGCTAACGGCGGGATGACCGTTCGTCGTATCGAGAATAAATTGGGAATCAAGGGGTCTCCGACTTGCGAGTTGGTGTTCAAGGATGCTCCGGCAGAATTGGTGGGAGAGCGTAAACTTGGATTGATCAAGTACGTGATGTCTTTGATGAACGGTGCCCGTTTGGGTGTTGGTGCTCAATCTGTGGGTATTGCTGAAGCCGCTTACCGTGAAGGTTTGAAATATGCTCAAGAAAGATGCCAGTTCGGTAAAGCAATTATCGAATTCCCGGCTGTGTACGAGATGTTGACCAATATGGAGGCGAAGTTGCAAGCCGCTCGTTCTGTTCTTTACGAGACCAGCCGTTTCGTTGATATGTACAAAGCTTACACGCACATCGCTAACGAGCGTACATTAAATAAAGAGGAGCGTGAGGAGATGAAGAAATACCAGAAGTTGGCTGATATTTTTACTCCGTTATTGAAATTGTTCTCCAGCGAGTATGCAAACGAGATTGCTTATGATGCATTGCAGATTCACGGAGGTTCCGGATTCATGAAGGATTATCCGATTGAGCGTTTGGTTCGTGATGCTCGTATTACGAATATCTACGAAGGGACTTCACAGTTGCAGGTCGTGGCTGCCATCCGCGGTGTGACCACGGGACAATTCTTGAAACAAATTCGAGAAGAATACGAGCAAGCTTCTATCTGTCCGGAGCAAGAATATATTCGCGAAATATTGAAAGGTATGACCGGGGCATTCGAGGCTGCCGTGACAAAAGTAACGGCTGTTGGAGAGACGGAATACGTGGATTTCCATGCACGTCGTTTGGTTGAAATGGCTGGGTATATTATTTTAGGTTACTTGCTGTTGCTAGATTCTCAACGTTGCGATCGTTTTGCTAAATCTGCCGAGATTTTCGTGAAATATGGTCAGGCTAAGGTGGCAGGATATGCTGCATTTATCAATGATTTCGAATTGAAGGATTTGGGAATGTATAAAAAATAATATAATCGAAGCATGATTATGAAAAGGGGAGGCGTTAAGACCTCCCTTTTTTATTCCGTTTTCTTTATTTCAATGGGTTTATAATTTGCTCTTTCTTGACGATCTGTTGTGGCTGCACAACTGATACCCCGTTCTTTCATGGCTTTGTTTTTCCCGATATGGGTATCGGGGAATTTCTTTTTCTTGCTGAAAAAAGTAGAGATCCCCAAGCCAATAAAAGCCAGGCCGATCAATACGACTATAATAATAAAGTAGATTCCTATCATAATGGTTTGTTTTAATAAAACAAATATACCCATATTACTTCGTTTTCCCAAGGGAATGGAGGGGATTCTTGATAGCGATATTTTAAAGATATCCAATGAATTGTAATTTTAAGAATACAGGGAGTTTTGATTCGAAATTGGTAAGAAAGAGGCTATGAATTCGTGTTTATATGGTGTTTTGAGAGGTTTTTTCGTATAAAAACAAGAATCGTTAAAAAAAAAGATTAAAAAAGGCTATTTATTACGTTGTTTTTTCTACATTTGAGGTGCAAAGTCAAATAAAATTGAGAAACAATGGAAGGATACGAACAAAACGACGGAATGGATACGAATGATAGAGATGAAATCTATTCCAATGCAGTGAAAGCAGGGAAAAGAACTTATTTTTTTGATGTGAAGGCGACCCGTAATAATGATTACTATTTGACGATCACCGAAAGCAAGAAAAAATTTGATAATAACGGTAATCCAAGCTACGAGAAACATAAAGTGTTCTTGTATAAAGAAGACTTTGACAAGTTTGTCGAGGGCTTAGAAGAGGCTATTGGCGTGGTAAAAGCTGCAATCAATGGCGAACTTCCGGAAAGAAATACGGACCTGTAAATGATACTGTAATAAATATGGAAGCGGGATGCACGATCAGTGAGTCCCGCTTTTTGCATGAACTCCTTTTTATGTTTTTTCTCCATTGAATTTTGAGTATCTTTGTGAGGATAGAAAGAAGAGAAACATGGAGAATAAGCCGTTGGCAGAGCGCATGAGGCCGAAGTCTTTAGAAGACTATATCGGACAACAACATTTGGTAGGACCAGGCAAGGTGCTACGAAAGATGATTGATTCGGGAGTGGTGTCTTCCTTTATTTTATGGGGGCCTCCGGGTGTCGGGAAAACAACGTTGGCAATGATTATCGCGGAACAGTTGAAACGTCCGTTTTACGTGCTGAGTGCCGTGAGTTCCGGGGTAAAGGATGTGCGAGAAGTGATACAGAAAGCCGAGGGACAGCGATTCTTTAATACGCCGAATCCCATCTTGTTTATCGATGAAATCCATCGATTCTCGAAAGCCCAGCAGGATTCCTTGCTGGCAGCTGTCGAGAAAGGGACCGTGACTCTTATCGGTGCCACGACTGAAAATCCTTCTTTCGAGGTGATTTCCCCGCTTTTATCCCGGTGTCAGGTGTATGTGTTAAAATCTCAAGAAAAGAAGGACCTTGAAGATCTGATAGATCGTGCCGTCACCAAAGATTATTACTTGAGTAAGCGGAATATCACGGTGAAGGAGAAAGAGGCCATGATTTCTTATAGTGGCGGTGATGCCCGAAAGTTGTTGAATATTTTGGAGTTGGTGGTAAATGGATTGGGAGAGGGGGATATTGTAATCGATAACGAGGCGGTGCATCGGGAGCTGCATGAAAACCCGTTGATGTACGATAAGGATGGGGAACAGCATTATGATATTGTTTCCGCGATGATCAAGTCCATCCGGGGGGGGGATCCGAACGCGGCGGTTTATTGGATGGCTCGTATGTTGCAGGGGGGAGAGGATCCGAAGTTTATAGCCCGTCGTTTGATTATTTCCGCGGCAGAGGATATCGGGTTGGCTAATCCGAATGCAATTTTGATCGCGAATACTTGCTTTGAAGTGGTGCATAAAATCGGTATGCCGGAAGCTCGTATCCCGTTGTCTGAATGCGTGATTTATTTGGCAACGTCTCCGAAGAGTAATTCTGCTTATTTGGCTATTGATGCGGCTATTGCTACGGTGAAACAGACCGGAAATTCTCCGGTACCCTTACATTTACGCAATGCCCCAACCAAGTTGATGAAGGATTTGAATTACGGTCAGGATTACAAGTACCCGCATGATTATCCGGGAAATTTTGTAGACCAGCCATATTTGCCGGAAGAGTTGAAGGACAAGAAGTTTTATCAGCCTCAACCGAATGCTCAAGAAGCGAAGATTCTGGAGCGCCTGAAGGCTTGGTGGAGAAAATACAGGGGATGATAATTTAGGATATAGGATTTGAAATTTTAGAATGAAATCATAAATTTAAAGTTGTATCATGGATAAGTTGATAAATCAGGAGATGTTTTTTTTGTTGGCCGGACCTTGCGTGATCGAGGGGGAGGAGATGGCTTTAAATATTGCAGAACACGTGAAGAAGGTGACGGATCGTTTGGGAATCCCGTACGTGTTCAAGGGGTCGTTTAAGAAAGCCAACCGTTCGCGTCTGGATTCTTTCACGGGGATCGGGGACGAGAAGGCATTGAAGATATTGGCTAAGGTGAAAGCCGAATTCGGCATCCCGGTGGTTACGGATATTCACACGGAGCGAGACGCGGAAATGGCTGCCGAATACGTGGATGTGTTACAGATTCCGGCTTTCTTGTGTCGTCAGACGGATTTGTTGGTGGCTGCCGCGAAAACGGGAAAAATGGTGAATATCAAGAAAGGACAGTTCCTTTCTCCCGAGGCCATGAAATTCGCCGTGGATAAGGTGAGGGAATCCGGGGATGACCGGGTGATGGTTACAGAACGGGGAACGACGTTCGGGTATCAGGATTTGATCGTGGATTACCGCGGCATCAGTATCATGCAACAAGCTTGCCAGTGTCCGGTGGTTGTGGATGTGACACATTCTTTGCAACAACCGAATCAAGCTTCCGGGGTAACCGGAGGACAGCCCGCGTTAATTGAAACGATTGCCAAGGCCGGAATTGCCGTGGGGGCAGATGGTATTTTTATTGAAACTCATGCTGAGCCTCGTTGTGCCAAATCGGATGGAGCAAATATGTTGCGCTTGGACCTGATCGAAGGATTACTGGAAAAACTGGTTCGCATTAGAGAAGCGATAAGATAGTTCATGAAGTTGATAGGGTGGTCCATAAAGGGATTGTTTAACGACTACCTCCCCTAACCCCTCCTTGCACAGGAGGGGAAACCGCTTGGTAAGCAGCCCTTTCCCTGTGTAAGGGGGAGTTGGAGGGGGTAGTTGCTTAAACCGGATAAGGCAATTTTGCCTTATAAACTTTGTGGACCTTACTCACTCTTCCACGTATATTTCTAAGATTTGCGTTATATCATCGGGGTATAGCGTGAGGTTTTTAAAGCAAGCAGGAATAAGAACGGTTTCCCCTTTGTTGACTAACACCGGTTCACATTCTCCGGTCGTGATAGTGAATTTGCCTTGTAGACACATGTAGATAACAAATGAATCGAGGTGAACATATTCTTTTTCAATATCCCGGTCAAAAACGAGTAAATTTGTAGTGAAATAGGGGCATTTCACGAGTCTTGTGGATTGATTGTTCTGAGGGGTATAGTTTACCCTGTGTTGTGGTTGATAGCTATAATCGATCACATCGGTGGCTAGGTCCGTGTGCAGTTCACGGGTGTTCCCGTTAGCGTCCTTCCGGTTATAGTCGTAAATCCGGTACGTGATGTCGGAAGTTTGTTGAATTTCCGCGATCAGGCATCCTTTCCCGATAGCGTGTACCAGTCCGGCGGGAATAAAGAAGCTTTCCCCCTTTTTCACTTTCTGGACATTCAATAAATCCATGAGTTTGTTTTGGTGTAATGCCTGAAAATAGGTTGCCTTGTCTATTTCCTGATTGAATCCCAACACGAGGGAGGCATTCTTTTCCGCGTCGACAATGTACCACATTTCGGTTTTGCCGTAGGCGTTATGGCGTTCTCTTGCGGTCTTGTCATCCGGGTGAACTTGGATGGACAGGTCATCGTTCGCATCGATATATTTAATTAATAGAGGAAATTCAATCCCGAATTTCTCGTAAATATGATCTCCGACAAGGTCACCCATGTACACTTCGATTAGCTCTTGCAAATCGTTGTCAGCAAGGATTCCGTTTGAAACCACCGAAATATTGTCTTCCACGGCCGATATTTCCCAACTTTCACCAATGGATTCTTCGTGTTCTTTACTTTTGTAAGCTAATCTTTCACCTCCCCATATCTTTTTTTTGAGAATTGGATGGAATTTTAACGGGTATAACATGATTTATTTTTTTGTTAGGCATAATTATTGTACTAAGAACAAAGATAGGAATTTTGTGAATGGGGGATTATAATTTATGGATTAATTTTGCGAATAGAATTACGGTTAATGATATAAAACGGAGTGAAATGAAGAAATTAGGAATGTTAATTCTCGTTGTGGGAAGTTGGTGGCTGAGTGGTTGTAGTGACGATGATAAGGATTTTATGTTAGATATTAATCGAATGACAGGTGTTGATTGGTATTACAATAGAACCACGAATAAGAATTACTTGTCATTCTCGGATGAAAACGTACTGCAAATACATCGTTTTGACAAAAGCGGGGAGATAAATGGCATTGATCTGCGAGGAGTGATTGATTCGGTAGCCGGAACATGGCGGGATGAAGGGGAGAACATTCTTGCCGTGGATTGGAAGGATGGGAATACCGAAATGTGGACGGTGGAAAATTGTACGTCTCGTGAGTTCGTCGTGAATAATGGATGGGGCAAACGGGTATATGTCACGGTGCCTTCTTATCTTGAGAATTTGACAGGTGATGCTTTCTGGGTAAATAAATTTGTAGATGGAGTAAGTAAGCCCCAACTTGGTTTCCGGATCTCAAACGATCGAAGTATGCGTGCGGGGTATGTACTAGCTTTGTTATCGGATGATAAATCGATAGAACTGAAAGGTTACGGTAATGTTTGGAAAGGAGAGGCTGACATTAGCCGGGTAGAGGATCGAAGAGTTCGTTTCTCTTGTCGTATCGGCTCTGATTACGTGAAATTTGACGAATTTATCACGGCAGATAATTTCAGTTCCATGCGATTAACGGACATAGATTTTACTTCATCAATAAAGGCCGGCTATCCTAATCAGTTGGAAATCACGTGGAATAAATTTGAGGGAGAAAACGTGTATTACAAGATGGAGGTGTATTCAAAGGACAATGAAGCCGATGTGTATTTTGAGAGTGGATTATTCCCTTATGACAATGGTAGATATATCCTTAACGAGAGTACTATCGGGAAAATTAATAAATTGGATAAAATTAATTCCAAGAAAGAGTACACTCTTCGTTTGACTGCTGTTATGTTGGAGTCCGGGGTCGCTTCTAATAGTGTAATAGCAGAAAGTCACGTACAAGCAGTCGTGTACGTGACAGATAAATGCCTACTTGGCAGATAGCAAGTTGAGATTATTCTAGAAGAAAATTTCTAACTGCCTGAACCAGTTTTTCCGGTTGTTCGCTATGAATCCAATGTCCACACTGTGGAAGTTCGATAAGGCGGGCAGCCGGAAATTCTTTTTGCAGGCATTCCATTCCGGTGATCAAGTTGGATTGTTCGCCTTTAATGAACAGGATTTCTTTATCGTACGTCTTGTAGGGTAGTGAAGACGGACAACCGCTAATTTCGTCAAAGTGTTTACTGATTACTTGGTGGTTGATTTTCCACTCGAAACCGGAAGGCGTCTTTTTAATATTTTTCAAAAACAACTGTTGAGAACGTTCCGTTCTGAAATGTTGCTGAATGGCTTTCTTGATTTCTTCACGGCTGTGTAAACGGGAAAGATTGAAATTTGTCATGAAATCGATAATCCGGTTATGGCTTTTCCCATCTCGTTGGGAATACGATATCGGGGCGATATCCACGACAATGGCTTTATTCACGAGTTCCGGTCTTTTGAGTAACAAAGCCATCACGATCTTGCCACCCATGGAGTGTCCCATGATATGAGGCCGTACGGGGAGTTTCAGGTCTTCAATGAGTTCGATGACATCATTACTCATCACTTCGTAATTCATAGCCTCGTCGTGGGGGGATTGACCGTGATTACGGACATCCGGTAAAATGACTTGGAATTTATCTTCTAACAGATGGGCAATGGGGAGCCAATTTTCAGATGCCCCCCATAAACCGTGTAGTATAATTAAAGGAGTCCCCTCTCCAATTGTACGAAAAAATAATTTCATATTATTGCGGTGTGATTTCAGACTGGTAAACTAAGGCAAAAAGACCACACGGAAACCATAGGTGGTGTTTATTTCATCTGGTTTGCGGTTGAGACGATAGGCCGAACTGCACATCTGCGGATTCCCTGTATATGAGCCGCCGCGCGCTATGCGGAAACTACCTGTTGCAGGCCCTGTAGGATCGGTAACAGCATCGTCTGAATAGTAATCGAACCAATCGGCGCACCATTCGTTCACGTTTCCGTGCATGTCGTAAAGTCCCCACGAATTGGGAGCCTTGGTTCCGACTTCGTGTGTTTTTTCGTCCGAGTTGGAGCGGAACCATGCATATGTGCCGAGTTCGCTGTTGTCGTTTCCGAAAGAGTATGTTGTCGTAGTTCCTGCACGGCAGGCATACTCCCACTGCGCATCGGTTGGCAAACTGCCGCCTACCCAGTCGGCATAAGCCTTGGCTCCGTACCATGTTACACAAACGACGGGAAAATCATCCTTGCCGTCTTGCGGTTTCCACGTACCGTTTTCGTAGTTCACTCCATCTGTATTTATCTTAATCAACACCTGTTCTTCTGTCTGCTCATTGCCCTTTCCGTCGGGATAGGAAACCTGTCCCTTACCGTCTTCTCCGACTCCCGTTGCATTTAGGAAAGCTGCATACTGGGCGTTGGTTATCTCGTATTTGGTCATATAAAAATCATGTGATAAGGTTACTTCATGAACGGGCTTCATAGATGCGTAAATACTCTCTGCATCTCCCATCATAAACTTGCCGGCAGGAATAAGTACCCTATGCAAATTTTTAATATCGTTCGGTAACGAACGGGTAAAAATTACTGCTTTTTCGGCTTGCAATTCCAACTCCGCATCAGGACCGCTACTTTTGTAAAGTACCCCCTCGTTAGAAATCAGGAACAAATCCGAACCGCCTTGTAGCGTCTGTACGGGAATGACTGCCCGGTACGTGTAATTGTTGTAACCATCCGTACCCGGTTTTCCGGTAAGGTACATTTTCACGTCCCCCGTTTCAGTTTTCGTTTGCACGGTGGGAGTATTCTCACTTGTCAAATTTAGTGTTGCTCCTGTCTGTACACCTTTAAGGCTTACGGTCATGTTTTCGCTCGCACCCAAACCTTTCCCCAGTGCCTGAGCCGGAACTTCTACTTGGATCATGACAAATTCATGTTTAAATGACAGGGAAACTGTAGAACCTACTGATAGGCCCTGCGTGTCGTTGCTGTCATCAGATCGGAAAGGCTGTAATTGGATTGTTTATCATTGTCCTCGCCCGTCGTACCGCTTTGGTCTGATTTTACTTGAAATGTAATGTTTGCCGGATCGGATACCGTTGCATCGTAAGGATAATAGGCATAGAATTTCAATGTTTTGCCTTTCCAGTACAAACCGTCACTACTATTCCATTCTGAACCGTCATAGGTCACTTTTGCGTTATTGAGAACCAAATTGTTATTGGCGTCGTAGGCAAAAATACCGATAGCGTCGCCTTTCTCCCAGGTACTTTCAAATTCCGCGTCTGTTGCTACTCTCGCGGCGGAAGTGAACCCGATATCGAAACGTATGTCCCCGTTTCCGGTCGTATCGCTGTTAAAGCTTTCTTCGCTGCAACCGGCTATCATGGAAAGCAAGCCGGACAATAACAGGAATAAATTCAATCGTTTGTTCATATTTTGGGTATATTTTATTTTTGTTGTTTAGTATATCTTTATCGTTTTAGCACGTTTCATGATCTGCTTTTTTCTTGTTCCCTTGATTCGTCTTCTTCCATGTGGACGGAGAACAACCCTCTTTTTCTTTGAATGTCTTTATGAAATGGCTCATTGACAAAAAGCCTGATATCCCGGCTATTTCAACAATGGTTTTCTCCGGGTGTTGAATAATCTTTCGCTTGGCATATTCCATGCGCAGTTCGGTAATCCAGTTGCGGAAAGACATATTATACTCCGTGTTTATATATGTCGAAAGGTAAGTACGGTTTGTGTGAAGCTCTTTAGAGAGTTCTGTTATGGTAAGTCCCGGATGAACATACTTGTCCATGTTTATCCACGCGTTGATTCTCTTCCCGATTATTTCGGTCGAGTTACCGGGCAACTCATGGGTATTCCCGTCTTCCTGTTCAGGGTTGTATAAGGCTTCATTTTCCGAAGGCATTTCATTTTCCATCGCGTTTTCCACTTGCTCGTAAAACAGCAGGTAATTCTGGTAACAGATATAGAGGTAAATGTAAAATGGAACTGAAGAAAGAATCCATATAAAAATATATTTGTCCGGGAGAAAAGTTAGCGCCCCGCATCCTACGCCGAATATGATGGCCCAATAGGTAAAGACGGACATCCAATGGATGTATGTCCCGATGTCATCCGAAAAAGAATTGTTTAAAATCGTAACGGCCTTTTTGTAGGCGAGAAGAAGTCTTCGGGACAAAACAAGGCCATAAATGATCAGCCATATCGCCATGGCGATCAAGCCTACCTTTTGTACCATCCCTTCGGGCAGGATAAATAGTACGATCCCGGAAAGTAATGAGAACGATATCCACATGCCGATATGGATGCCAAACCTTTTCCGCGTAATGTAGAATCGGTTGAGCAGAGACGTCAGTGCCGAACTGAAGAGCCAGTAACACAAGAAATAGGTGGTCAGGTTCATCAATATAGCTGCGTTAGGATTCAGATACCTGATTTCGAAGAAAAAGTGCATGGAGTAGTTCACCGCGAGCAACAACAGGGCTACCCCCATAATACGTCGTGAGCGCAGATAATTATTAAAAATATTTTTGTCCGGAGTTTTTGAGAACAAAAAAGAAAAGCCGAAGAATAACATCAACGGCAAGGCAACGCAAAGTGAATAACTATATATCATGTGCTCCATTACAACATCCGTCGGTTGATTTTGATCATTTACTGTAATTGGGCAACACGGCTTGTATGTGCGTGTCCTTTATAATGCTAAACAATACCATAAAAGCGCCATCACCCACGTGCAAAATTATAAAAAATCTCTGGAATAACCTCGAAAAACGGGAGAAATGACGCTAAACGA
>ENA-ORUX01001177-ORUX01001177.1-human-gut-metagenome-genome-assembly--contig:-NODE-1177-length-21099-cov-4.992254_pt1 | contig 21099 bp, 19 predicted proteins | sample MGYA00242087_ERZ509225 | MGnify/ENA primary metagenome ERZ509225 (study PRJEB26280, sample SAMEA2338864) | human gut metagenome | biome: human gut; feature: human-associated habitat; material: faeces... | reverse complement strand
GCAGACACCTTTTCCTTCCCAGAAATCAATGTTGTTTTCCTTGGCAAAATCACGCATTTTTTTCTGGGATGCTGCTGTTTTCGGGCTGTCGGACGGCACGTTGTGGTCGACGATGAAAACGAGCTTTTTCGGATCCGCAATGTGCGGGTGGTTTAATTTGTTGCGGTACATATCAACCGTCAGATGGGTGGTTCCGTCGTTGCTCATCAGACGATCCAGTGTTACGGTGTGGATATCTCCCGGCTTTACTTCCGGAACGCCGGCTGCAGCGGCGATAATTTTCTCTGCAATTGTCATTCCCATGGTTCTTACTCCTCCTCGCGGTTCAAAGAGGCAATCAAGCCTCCCTGATTCAGTATGTTCTGCATATATTCCGGCAGTTTTGTGCAGGAATAAACCTTTCCATTTGCCTCAGCGCTTCCTTCCAGCATATGAAGCTCCATCTGATCTCCGGTCTTTACTTCATCCGGAAGGTCTTTACAGACAATAGCAGGAAGTCCGATATTGATAGCATTTCTATAAAAAATTCTTGCAAATGATTTTGCAATCACACACTGGATTCCAAGTGCTTTGATGATCTCCGGTGCCTGCTCTCTGGAAGATCCACATCCAAAGTTCTTTCCTGCAACGATGATATCACCTTTCTGGATCTGTCCTGCCAGCTCCGGACGAAGCGGACTGAATCCATACTGTTTCATATCGTCAATTGTTTTCAGTGCAAGATACTCTGTCGGGATAATGATATCAGTATCAATATCATCTCCGAGTACCCACACCTTTCCTGTAAATTTATCCATAGTTCACCTCAAAATATATAAGTTCTTCTCTGTGTAAGTTACCTCTTGTTCCTTTCACCTTACAGATCAGATGCAAGTGCGATCTCACCCTTAATTGCTGATGCAGTAACTGTTGCTGCGGATCCAAGATACACTTTTGAACTTGGGTGTCCTGCACGACCCTTGAAATTACGTGTTCCTGTACTGATCAGAACTTCATTTTCACCGATAACTCCCTGGCAGCTTCCCCAGCAGACACTGCAGTTCGGATTCATTACAATTGCACCTGCCTCCATGAAAATGTCAAGAAGTCCTTCCTCAAGAGCCTGGCGGTAAATTGTCTGGCTTGCCGGAACAACAAGGAAACGGACCTTATCTGCAACTTTCTTTCCTTTGATGACTTCTGCTCCGACACGAAGATCTTCAATACGTCCATTATTACAGGAACCTAAAAATGCTTCATCAATCTTAATTCCACGCACTTCTTTTGCCGGACTTAAATTATCTACAAAATCAGGTTTTGCCACGACCGGTTCCACTTTAGAAAGATCGATTGTATACTCTCTGATATAATGCGCATCCGGATCACTGTGAAATACAGCTTTCGGCTCACGGCCATGCTCTTTCAGGTATTCCATTGCTTTTTCATCTGCCTCAAAGATACCTGTCTTGGCTCCGGCTTCTACTGCCATGTTGCAAAGTGCGATACGATCACTGATGCTCAGTGTCTTTGCACCTTCTCCTGTGAACTCCATTACTTGATAGTTACATCCGTTCGCACCAACCTGACCGATAATTGTCAGGATCAGGTCTCTTGCATAAACACCTTCCGGAAGTTCTCCGATCAGATTGAATTTCACGGATTCTGGAACGAGTACCCAGGACTGTCCTGTCACCATTCCATAAAGGAAGTCTGTGCATCCGACACCTGTACCGAACGCTCCGAGTGCTCCGTAGGAACAAGTATGGCTGTCAGCTCCGAAGATTAGTTCTCCCGGACGGACATAGTTCTCCATCATAACCTGATGGCAGACACCCTTTCCTTCCCAGAAGTCAATTCCGTTCTCTTTTGCAAAATCTCTCATTTTCTTCTGAGATGCCGCTGTCTTCGGACTGTCTGATGGCACATTATGATCCACAATGAATACCAGTTTCTTCGGATCTGCAATACGAGGATTCTTTAATTTGTTATTATACATATCCACAGTAAGATGTGTCGTTCCATCATTACTCATCATTCTGTCCAATGTTACTGTATGGATATCTCCCGGTTTTACGCTGTCCACACCGGCTGCAGCAGCGATGATCTTCTCTGCGATTGTCATTCCCATAGTTCTAGTCCTCCTTATTCAGTGAAGCGATCAGTCCACCCTGATTCAGAATATTCTGCATATACTCCGGCAGCTTTGTACAGGAATAAGTCTTTCCATTCGCTTCAGCTGTTCCGTCAGACATGCGAAGTTCCATTGTATCACCTGTCTTCACCTCATCCGGAAGCTCCTTACAGACAATGACCGGAAGTCCGATATTGATTGCATTTCTATAGAAGATTCTTGCAAATGATTTCGCAATGACAGCCTGTACTCCAAGTGCTTTGAGCACACCCGGTGCCTGCTCTCTGGAGGATCCACAACCAAAATTCTCTCCTCCGACTACGAAATCTCCCGGTTTTACTTTTTTCGCAAAATCCGGATCTAAAGATTCAAATGTATGACTTTTCATCTCATCTAAGTTCGGCAGAAGCAGATACTGGGATGCGATGATCTGATCTGTATCAAGATCATTATGAAATTTAAAAATTGTACCTTTTTCCATAATAATAATGTCCTTTCTGTTGTCCTGTGGATAAATTGTATCAATTTAACGTGATGAAGTCCATGAACTATTTTAACAAATCTTCATCTTATTTTGCATTGATTTTCTATATCATACTTCCACTTCGAATGGCAGAAGATCTAAAATATCTTTCTGCACATCGATTCCAGGATATACTTCTATCAATTTCAGCCCCTTCGGTGTCAGGCGAAATACACAGCGTTCAGTCACATAAAGTACTTTCTGTCCATTTGCGATCGCACGTCTGGCAGAAAAACTGATACTCTTGACTCGATCTACAAATTTTGAAATAGAACCTTCCTTCTCAATTTCAACAATCCCCTTCTTCTGTGAAACTTCCAGTCCTTTTGCTGTAAAGCTGAAACAGAATACAACGGTTGGTGTCTTAGCTGTGATATTCGCAAATCCTCCGATTCCGGCAAACGCTCCCGGTCCACGGTGTGCATTCACATTTCCTTCTTTATCCACTTCAAGCGCGCCCATAAAGCAGACATCGAGACCACCATTATCATAAAGGTCAAACTGGTTTGCCATATCATAGACAGATGCCGCACCGATCATTGCTCCAAATGCTTCTCCTGAAACCGGAAATCCTCCGATTCCTCCGGACTCAACCGTCAATGTCACCATATCAAGCATTCCACTCTTTCTTGCAAAACGAGAAACCATCTCCGGAATGCCGATTCCAATATTTACAATATCATCTACACGTAATTCCTTCGATGCACGTTTTCCGATGATATTTGCCACCGTATTGTTCTTTGACTGTTTCACTGAGACAGAATCTAAACGCTCACTCCATGTGTTCCACTCTTCATATGGAATCTCAAAGCTTCCAGTCAGTGCTGTATAGGCTTCATTTCTTGCTTCCGGTTCTGCCACAACGATCGCATCTACCAGACATCCCGGAATAATTGCATTTCTCGGTCGTGACGGGGTGTCCACCAGGCGGTCTACCTGTACGATCACCTTGCCGCGATTCGCTTTTACTGCCTGACAAATAGACAGCGCATCACCGGACATAAACATATCGTCAAAAGTAATATTTCCCTTTCGGTCTGCTGCTGTTCCTTTAATCAATGCAATATTAATTTTCGGTAATTTGTAATAGAGAAATTCCTCTCCATCCACTTCCACATGCCTGACCAGTGAATCATCAATTGAGATTCTGTTAATTCCAGGCCCTTCTTTTCTTGGATCTACAAATATATCCAAGCCAACCTTTGAAAGTGCACCCGGGAGACCTCCGGCCTGTGCACGGATTGCATGTGAAATGCATCCAAGCGGAAGATTGTATGCCTCAAACCGGTCTTCTAAAACCAGTTTCTTTGTACTGAGCATTGCTCCAAAATGCCCGCAGATAAGCTTGTCCACAGCACCCTCTCTGATGTATCCTTCTGCATTATGTTCATCATCCCAGACACCAAAACCGGCACTAGAAATCATTGTCAGATGTGTTGGGGACTGCATCTTCTGGTATCTTCTGTAAATTGCTTCGTGAAGTTCTATTGGATTCTCTATTCCGACAAATGAATTCACACAGATACAGTCTCCGTCCCGAATCAGCCGGATTGCTTCATCGGCAGTCATTATTTCATACATGGTGTATTTTCTCCTAGTTCTCTAAAATATCTTTAGAATACATTATACACTATCTTCGGAGATCAATCATTACAAATCATACAATTATTTTCCATTTGTCTCATTATTCCAACCATTTGGTTACTCAATTCCATGTAAAATCATTAAAAGTGCAAAAAACGAGACAAACCTGTTCACACTATTTGCAGGAGGGATTAGAACTATGCCAAAACGAACACCTACTACCGGAGAGAAGAATCTGATCGGCAAAAGGCTCATTGAACTTCGTCGGCAACGCCATATGTCACAGAGACTTTTAGCTTACAAACTCCAATTGCGCGGATATGATATGGACAAAAATGTAATTACAAGAATAGAAACCAACAAACGTTACGTTACAGACATAGAATTGAAAGCTCTAACTGAGATCTTCGACGTTTCTTATGAATATCTCATTGAGGGAAAAGACATCCTTGAACCTTAACGGATGATAGAAACGGAGGTGAAACTATGGCAAATATTCAACTTGCGGATAATCTACGGCGTTTGAGAAAGCAATATAACTACACACAGGCTCAGATCGGCAAAAAGCTGCATATCACTCATCAGGCTTATTCAAATTATGAAACCGGCGTACGTGAACCAAACCTTCAACTTCTTGCTGAACTATCCTGGATCTATCACACCTCTGTCGACTCGCTTATCACTCAGTACTGCAATGCAAAGAATCCATCATCAGTTGAAGTAAAAAACTATTTCTGTATTAAAATTGAAAATAGTGAAAACGACATTCTTCTTACAAAAAATGAAGTGAATTTACTTTTGAAATACCGTTCTGCTGGAGAAGCTGAACGTAAACTTGCACATGAAGCTTTAGATTTTACTGAACGTTGATTTCTATTTCAAAAAGAACTGAACCCATTGACATTAATTATCTGGGTTCAGTTCTTTTTTATCTCTACTTTCTTCTACGCTGATATTGCATTTCCTGTATACAGCTGATAATACTTACCTTTCTCTTCAATCAACTGGTCGTGTGTACCTCTCTCGATAATCCTTCCCTGTTCAAGTACCATGATACAGTCAGAATTACGAACTGTTGACAAACGGTGTGCGATCACAAAGGTAGTACGCCCATTCATCAGCCGGTCCATACTTTCCTGGATAATACGCTCTGTGCGGGTATCGATTGAACTTGTTGCCTCATCCAGAATCAATACCGGTGGATCTGCTACTGCCGCACGGGCAATCGCAAGAAGCTGTCGCTGTCCCTGACTTAAGTTTGCTCCATCTCCGGTGATCACCGTGTCATATCCTTCCGGAAGTCTGCGGATAAATCCATCTGCATTTGCCAGCTTTGCCGCTGCAATGATTTCTTCATCTGTTGCATCCAGCTTTCCAAAACGAATATTATCTTTCACTGTACCAGTAAACAAATGTGTATCCTGCAATACAATTCCAAGAGAATGTCGAAGATCTGCCTTCTTGATCTTGTTAATATTAATTCCGTCATAGCGGATCTTACCATCCTGAATATCGTAGAAACGATTGATCAGATTTGTAATTGTCGTCTTACCGGCTCCTGTTGAACCTACGAAAGCAATCTTCTGCCCCGGTTCTGCATATAACTTCACATCATGAAGAACGATTTTGTCATCATTGTATCCGAAATCCACTCCGTCAAATACAACATTTCCTTTTAACTCAACATAATCAACAGAACCATCTGCGTGATGTGTATGTTTCCATGCCCAGCGGCCAGTACGTTTCTCACTTTCTGTCAGTTTTCCATTCTCTTCTTTCGCATTAACTAATGTAACATAACCTTCATCCACTTCCATTTTTTCATCCAGAAGTGTAAAGATACGCTCCGCACCTGCGAGTGCCATAACAATCGCATTCAGCTGCTGGCTCACCTGGTTGATCGGCATACTGAAGCTTTTATTAAATGTAAGAAAACTTGCAAGACCGCCCAATGTAAATCCACCGACATGGTTAAGAGCAAGTGCACCTCCAACGATTGCACACATTACATAACTGATATTTCCAATCTGCGCATTCATAGGGCCGAGGAAGTTTGCATAAGTATTTGCACGGTCTGCGCTTACAAACAGATTCTCATTCAACTTTTTGAATTCTGTCTTACTTTCTTCTTCATGACAGAATACCTTCACAACCTTCTGGCCGTTCATCATTTCTTCAATATATCCGTTGATCTTACCAAGATTCTTCTGCTGCTCAAGGAAATATTTTCCACTCTGTCCGGCAGCTTTCTTTGTTCCCCAGATCATGATCGCAACCATAACCATCGTCACTGCTGTCAGTGGAATATTCAAGATCAGCATACTGATAAATACACTGACAATTGTAAATCCACTGTTGATAATCTGCGGAATACTCTGGCTTACCATCTGTCTGAGTGTATCAATGTCATTCGTGTAGATTGACATAATATCACCATGCGCATGTGTATCGAAATATTTAATCGGAAGTTTCTCCATGTGACTGAACAGATCATTTCTCATGTTCATCATCATTCCCTGTGTCACATTGATCATAATTCGGTTATAAGTATAAGTTGCTACAATTCCGACTCCATAAAAACAAGCAACTTTTCCGATTGCATGTGCAAGCGGTGTAAAGTTCGGTGTATCACTGGACAATAAGAACGGTGTAATGTATTTATCAATCAAATCTCTTGTGAACATTGTTCCCTGAACATTTGCAATAACTCCTACAAAAATAAGGATGAATACTATAATGCAATGAAATTTATAATCCCGGAAAATATAATCCATCAGATGTTTAAGTAATTTCCCAGGATTTTCCACTCTATTCTTTGGTTTTCCCATTGGTCCGCGCATTATGCTTCACCTCCATTTTCATCAAAATCTCCGCCTCCCTGTGTCTGAGACTCATATACCTCGCGATAAATCTCATCTGACACAAGCAGTTCATCATGTGTTCCGAATCCATGAATCTTTCCTTCATCCATCACAATAATACGGTCTGCATCCTGAACACTGGATACACGCTGTGCAATGATCAGCTTTGTCGTATCCGGAATCTCTTCACGGAATGCACGTCGGATCTTTACATCTGTTGCAGTATCAACAGCACTTGTACTGTCATCAAGAATCAGGATCTTCGGCTTCTTTAGCAATGCTCTTGCAATACAGAGTCTCTGCTTCTGACCACCGGACACATTGTTTCCGCCCTGTTCAATATGCGTATTATATTTATCCGGGAAGCGCTCGATAAATTCATCTGCACAGGCCAGTTTACATGCCTGGATACACTCTTCCTCTGTCGCTTCTTTGTCTCCCCAACGGAGATTGTCTAAAATACTTCCTGTAAATAAGACATTTTTCTGAAGCACTACAGACACCTGATTACGGAGCACCTCAAGATCATATTCTTTTACATTTTTTCCACCAACCAGAATCTCTCCGTCCGTGACGTCATACAGACGGCTGATCAGATTGACCAGACTTGTCTTCGCACTTCCGGTTCCTCCGATAATTCCAATCGTTTCTCCGGAATGGATTTCCAGATTGATGTCTTTGAGTACCTTCTCTGCACTGTCTTTCTTATAGGAAAAGTCTACATTTTTAAATGTAATGCTTCCGTCTGCGACTTCATATACCGGATGCTCTGGATTGTGAATATCTGTTTTTTCATTCAGCACTTCCGCAATACGGCGCATACTTGCCATACTCATGGAAATCATGACGAAAACCATCGAAAGCATCATAAGACTCATAAGAATATTCATACAATAGGCAAGAAGACTCATCAGTTCTCCGGTTGTAAGAGAATCCACAACAATCATCTTCGCACCAAACCAGCTGATTAAAATGATACAGGTATAAACTGTAAACATCATGATCGGCGCATTCCAGATAACATTCTTCTCTGCTTTTACAAAAATATCATAAATATTCTTACTTGCGCGTTTGAATTTACTTGTCTCTTCCTCTTCTCTTACATATGCCTTTACAACACGGATTGCAGAAACATTTTCCTGAACAGACTCATTCAATGCGTCATATTTCGGAAATGCCTGTTGGAAATATGCAGTTGCATGACGGATAATAAAAAACAAAATAATTCCAAGAATCAAGACTGCCACAAGATAAATACTTGCCAGCCTTGCATTGATTGCAAATGCCATCACCATCGCACATACCATACTTGCCGGTGCTCTCATCATCATACGTAACATCATCTGATACGCATTCTGCACATTTGTTACATCTGTTGTCAGACGCGTTACCAGTCCTGCTGTACTGAAATGATCAATATTTGCAAACGAATATGTCTGAATCCGATCAAACATTGCATTTCTCAAATTCTTTGCGAAACCTGTAGAAGCCTTTGCTCCATAACGTCCTCCCGCCATTCCGGCAAGCAGGCCTAAAAATGCTGCTACGATCATGATTCCACCCACTTTATAAATGTGGTGGATATCACCCGTATTAACCCCTTTATCAATGATCGATGCCATCAAAAACGGGATCAATGTCTCAAATAAAACTTCAAGAATCATGAAAATCGGTGTCGCGATCGATGCTGTCTTATACTCTTTTACTTCTTTTAATAAAGTACGAATCATGAATTCTCTCCTCTCATTTTTCTTAGATTGAGATGAACCTTATGAGTCACTCTCAAAAATGCCTGTAATTCTTCTTCGGTAATTCCTTCTTCCAGTTCTGCGTCCATTCGCTTGAAAATCTCTCCAAGCTTTTCGTGACTTTCGCGTCCTGCCTCTGTCAGCATAACCTTTTTCAACCTTGCATCACTCGCAACCGAAGCACGACAGACAAGTCCTTTCTTCTCTAAAGCCTGAATGATATTCGTTACTCCCGAACGGCAGATTCCGAAATACTTCTCTATGTCTTTCTGATAAATCTCTGCATCCTGATGTTCATAGAGATAACGCAAAATCCATCCATGCATAAGGGTTACTTCATCCAACCCTTCCGCTTTTACTCTCGCCTCAAGTAATTTTGAAATGGAACGATCCATTTTATGTACCTGTGGACCGATATGAAAATGTTCTTCACACAAAATTGTAATCCTCCTTTCTATCTTCACACGCAGGAACTGTTTACTAGTGAATTGTTCATTTGCGAACAGTTCCTGCATAAACAAGTTTATCACATTGGTTTTTAATGTCAATAGAAAATATTGAGTTGTCTTCTATTTTTATTTTGCAAAAGAAAAGCTCACAGCTGATCATATACAACCAGCCGTGAACTTTTTATTCTAAGTTTCATAATATGAATCTATATTTACATTCTATCTCTCAGCACATGATACAACTCTGCCTCTGTATAATACTGATACGGATTTACATAAAGAAAAGTTAAGATTCCAAACGTACATGCCCCCAGCAAATGCCAGCCGATAAAGGAAAGATCCAGCACAAACGCATCCCATTTATTCCCCATCATCATTCGTTTGCTCTCCGCAAAAATCTCCTGTCTGCTCATCTCCGGATGGTCGAGCAGAAGATACGGTACCATTGCATATTCATATCCTTTGATCACACCGGGAACAATAAATAACAGTGACCACAATGTAAGATAAATTGTTTTCAGAAGCATCGTCATACGTACTGTCTTATTGCAATCTCTTACCATACGGAAAATATCTTTCACATCCTGTCTTCCGTCTCTTCCATTTTTGAAAAATTTACAACAGCCGACAGTCATTGGATTCCATAGGAAATAGACAATAGCCAGATATACAATAAATGAAATTACAACCACAACTGCTACAGTTGCTGCAATCCCAAACATTAGGATCGGATGAAAACCTTGTATCGAAGTTTCCACCTCACTATTCTTATTTTTTAGTACATTATAAGAATACGTAAATCCATTTCCCAAAAGAAATGTATAAATCAATGCTGCAAGAACAGAATACCAATAATTCTGTTTCAACAGGAACTTTGCTCTTCCCTTTAATTCACTTCTTGTCCACAACATAAAAATCCCTCCTGATGTCATTCTGTTGATCGAACTGATTGCTACATAATCATTATAGCATATTCCATCTTCCAGAAACATCTCAAGAGGGATATTTTTCTTAATTTGTAACTGTTCAGAGCCAAGCAAAATTTCAAAAATAGATGTAAAATGCTTGCATTTTTAAGACTGTTTTTGAAATTTTATTTGGCGGATACGCCACACCTTCAAAATGCGTAGCATTTTGAAGGTTGGCTCTGAACAGTCACCTTAATCTTTTGATATCTACATGCCATCCGGATACTCTACTCCTTCCGGTAGTGGATCCCAGTCATTCAATCCCAATGACTGTTTATATCTGGCACGATCCAATGTCAGTATTTCCACAGGCTCATTCAGATAATCCATGAGCTCTTTGATACCTTCCCGCGTCTTATTATTTACTTCGAAAATACGCTCACATCCGGCATTCTTCATCCAAAGTCTCACCATATCAACATTTGCGTACGGTGAATCAATCTTTGTAATGATTCCGATCAATGGACGTTGGATAAAACATCTGCTTCCAGGTCCGAACAGATTGAACGGTTCATCTGCAGCCTGCACCATAGCAATCACGTCTGCCTCAAATGAAAAACAGGCAAGTCCAACACTGAAATGCTTAGACTCTGCATACTCTCCCGGAGAGTCGATCGTATCATCTTCTGTATTCGTATACTGTGTCTTCACATAATGCAGTTCTTCTCCCTTAAGAGCCTGCGTCAGTGAAGTCTTCCCCGCTTCACTTCTCCCCATCAAAAATATCTTTTTCATCCTGTTACGCCTCTGTCTTCTTAACTTCTATGAACCTCGCACACTGCAAAGCCAAGTCTCTCATTAAAAAATCGAGCTACTTCTTCCACCGCTGTCTGTACCTGTGTCAATCCGCCGGTCAGAATCAGTGTCCCACAGAATCTGTCCATAAATCCAATCTCAACATCTGCGCTCTTGAATGCTACATCTGCAGCAACCACAACTGCTTCCCACGGTGTAAAACGCAGAAGTCCGATAGACTCTCCTGTGTGATCCTCACCTTCATGAGTTCCAATATGTAATCCCAGATTCTGGTAAATAACCTCATCTGATCTACTGATAATATGCGCCATGCAGACTTCCTTCCCCGGCACGCGCACACGAGTCATACGAAGCTTCTTTCCTTTCAGATTCTCATAGTCATCATGAAACAGACGCTCCATGAGCTCTTCTCTCGTTATACGTTCCCGTTCCATAAGCGCACTTCCTATCGTTTTGTAATATCACAGACTACATAACCAAGAGAATCTCTGAAATAATCCACAACTTCTGTCAATGCAGATGTAACATCAGAAATCTCTCCTGTAATAATCAGTGTGCCTGTAAAACGGTCTGCGAATCCAAGATAAACATTACCGCTTTTCACTGCAATATCAGATGCGATAACTGCTGACTCCGGTGGAGTCATATTCATAACTCCAATTGCAGAAGAACGATAATCCAGATGTGGATTTAATCCGAGTTTCTGATAAATAATCGGAGCCGGACCTCCCATTACATGTGCAAATGTAATCTCCTTACCTGCAACTGTTTCCTGTACAATTCTAATCTGTTCTCCGTGATCATTCGCCATCTGTCAGTTCCTCTCTTTCACATAGATTCTGTAATTCTCATTCATACAATCCTGTATGTTAATCCACTAACATTCTCTGTTCACAGCCAGTCTCGTTACTGTTCACACGATGTAACCAGCAACGTATCTCGCCATTTTAAATCGCCTTTGGCGATGGGGCGAGATGCATTCAAGCCAAAACATGCATCCTCCGTGTCAATCAGCGAAGTGATTGACACGGGAGTGAACAGTAACCCAGTCTCAACTATAAACTCTCTTACTATAAATAATACTATCTATATGCCTTTCTGTCAAGGAGATTCCAATAAATCTCAACACGCTTTAATTAAGAATCAACAAAATCCAACTGTTTTATTTGTAAAAACAACAAAAACTCAAGTTTCTTTTTTATACATAAGAAAAAAGGGAAGTTTTTCACCTGCAATACACAAACACACTTCATGTAATTTCTGCAAATGAAAAACTTCCCTTTATTTTAACTATTAACTTCTATCAATTTACACTTCTTCTGCAATCTCTCTTGCTACGAACACACCACTTGCTGATGCGTGGGACAATGAATGTGTCACTCCACTTCCGTCTCCAATCACATACAGGCCCTTGTGTTTTGTTTCAAGATGTTCATCCAGTTTCACTTCCATATTGTAGAACTTAACTTCTACACCATAGAGCAGTGTATCATCATTTGCTGTTCCAGGTGCGATCTTATCCAAAGCGTAGATCATCTCAATGATTCCATCAAGAATACGTTTCGGCAATACAAGGCTCAAATCTCCCGGTTCTGCGGAAAGTGTCGGTGTCAGAAAACTCTCTGCAATACGTGCCGGTGTACTTCTTCTTCCTCGGATCAGATCACCAAAACGCTGTACAAGAACGCCACCTCCAAGCATATTAGACAGGCGTGCAATACTTTCACCATATCCATTACTGTCTTTGAACGGCTCTGAAAAATGTTTCTCCACAAGAAGCGCAAAGTTTGTATTCTCTGTCTGCTTCGCCGGATCTTCATAGCTATGTCCGTTTACTGTAACGATTCCGTTTGTATTCTCATTTACAACGATTCCATTCGGATTCATACAGAATGTTCTGACTTTATCTTCAAACTTCTCTGTTCTGTAGACAATCTTGCTTTCATACAGTTCATCTGTAAGATGTGAGAAGATAACTGCTGGAAGTTCCACACGGACTCCGATATCTACACGGTTGGATTTTGTTGTGATATCGAGATTTTCACATACTTTTTCCATCCATTTACTTCCGCTTCTTCCCACAGAAACGATACATTTCTTACATTCATCTACACCATCTTTTGTAATCACGCGATATCCGCCGTCAATCGCTTCCACATCATCTACATGACAGTTAAAACGGAACTCTACAGTATCTTTCAACTTTGCATAGAGATTCTCAAGAACGACATAGTTGATATCTGTTCCAAGATGACGAACAGATGCATCCAAAAGATTCAGCTTATTCTGCATACAGAGTTTCTTAATATGTGTTCCTGATGTGGAATACATTTTTGTACCCTCACCACCAAATTTCACATTGATCTCATCTACGTAATTCATCAGCTCAATTGCTGTCTCTTTACCGATATACTCATACAATGTTCCACCAAAATTATTTGTGATATTGTATTTTCCATCTGAAAATGCTCCTGCTCCACCGAATCCACTCATAATCGCGCATGTCTTGCAGTTCACACAGCTCTTAATCTTCTTTCCATCGATTGGGCATTTTCTCTTCTCCAGTGGATTGCCGGCTTCAAATACCGCCACCTTCAATTCCGGTGCTTTCTCTGCCAACTCATAAGCTGCAAAGATTCCCCCAGGTCCTGCACCGATAATAATTACATCATAATTGCTCATATATTTTTCTCCTTTCAATTACTTTCTTGTTTCTTAACTACACTACTCTTCGTCTCTTAATTTCAAGATTCCGACAATCAGCGTCTTCATATCATCAAAAATATAATCAAACGCACCGGCCTGACACATATTTATAATGACCATACCAACCGGAACAGCAAGGATCATCCAGATCACACCACCAATTCGATATCCAATATAAATCAAAAGCAGTGTAACCAGCGGATTCAATCCGACACTGTCTCCGACAAGCTTCGGCTGGATCAGCTGTCTGACGATTTGCGTAATTGCATAGATCACAACAAGCATAATCGCACGTTTATAATCTCCCATAAAGACTGCATATATAGCCCATGGAATCATCGCAGTTCCTGTTCCAAAAAATGGTAGGAAATCTAGAAATGCGATCAAAAATGCAGACAATACAAAGTAATGGACTCTCAAAAATCCAAGTCCTACAGCCAAAATCAAAAATACAATTCCCATGATCTTAAACTGTGCCTTGAAATATCCACCAACCGCATATTTCAGGTTATCTATCACCATGATCATTCGTTCAGTTACTGACTTTGGCGCAATCTGTTTGACCCATGTCACAACTTCTTCTCGCTCTGAGATAAAGAAATAAGAAGACATAACCATAACGATTGTTGATACCAGATAACTTGGCACACGCTTTGCGATATTTCCTGCGGCACTTACCGTTGGCTCACTGATTTTTGACATCAGATTTCCCATCGTGTCATCCAAATTCGCAACAGTTGTCGTCCATCCATTCTGGATTCCATCCGGCAGTTTGCTAAAAATTCCGGACATAGAAATTCCAATTTGATGGAGTCCTTTTTCGAGCTGCACATACATTTCCGGAAAGTCTTTGATCAGACTGCTGACTTCTGAAACCAGCCAACTGACAGCAAAGTAGCCCAGCGTCCCCATCAACGCCAGGACTCCGATAATAATCAATGCGGAGCCTAATTTTTTTCTGATCTTCAAACGTTTTTCTAACCAGTTAACAACCGGTGTGGCGATGGATGCAATGATCCATCCAACCACAAACGGCATGAGAAATCCAAGTAATTTCCATCCGATCAGTACAAATCCAACTGTTGCTGCTATGCTGAAAAGCAAGCTTACGGCAACTTGCCAGTATGGGCGCTTATTTGTCATCCTCTGCCCCCTCGTCATTTCCATATCCGAGATATTCTGTCTCAATCAATTCCCAAATCTCATCTCTTCCCTGTTTTGTCTGGGATGAGAATGGAATTACTTTTGTTCCAGGAACAAGCTGCAGACCTGTCTTCAGCATTTTAATATGCTTCTGTACCTGACTGCGTTTAATCTTATCAAGCTTTGTTGCGATAATGATTGGCTGATATCCCTGATCCAGGATCCACTGATACATCATTTTATCATTCACAGATGGATCATGACGGATATCGATCAAAAGGAATACTGCCTTAAGCTGTTTTGATGTATGCAGATAACGCTCGATCAGTTTTCCCCACTGAATCTTTTCCTGCTCAGAAACCTTTGCATATCCATACCCTGGGAGATCGACCAGATACATTTCCTCATTAATCGTATAGAAATTGATTGTCTGTGTCTTTCCCGGTGTTGCTGAAATTCTTGCATAAGACTTACGGTTCATCAGTGCATTAATCAGTGATGATTTTCCTACATTTGATTTTCCCGCAAATGCGATCTCAGGCTTATCGTTTTCCGGAAGAACGCTTGTGATTCCACAAACTGTTTCCAGATTTATATTTTTAATGACCATGTCGTTTACTCCTCCTTTCTTTCTATTCTATTGCAATCTGCTGTCAGAAGCAATCTTTTTATCTTGTCAGTGCTTTCTTTAAGACTTCTTCCATTGTCTCAACCGGAATGATTTCCAGACCTTTTGTAATTTCAGATGAAAGTTCTTCCACATCTGCTATGTTCTCTTTTGGAACAAGTACGGCCTGTATTCCGGCATTCTTAGCAGCAAGAAGTTTTTCTTTCAATCCTCCGATTGGGAGTACACGACCTCTCAAGGTGATTTCTCCTGTCATTGCGAGATCTGCGCGGACTTTCTTGCCTGTCACAGCAGAAAGCATTGCTGTTGCCATTGTGATTCCGGCTGATGGTCCGTCTTTCGGAACTGCACCTTCCGGAATATGCACATGAATATCATGCTTCTCGAAGAAATCTTCTGCGATTGCATATTTTTTGCTTACAGATCGAATATAACTGATTCCGGCACGGGCGGACTCTTTCATTACATCTCCAAGCTGTCCTGTCAGCATGATTTCTCCCTTGCCCGGCATTATATTTACCTCAATCTGAAGCGTATCTCCTCCGACACTTGTCCATGCAAGTCCACGTACGATACCGACCTCCGGTGCTGCATTTGCCATCTGATAAGAATATTTCTCTTTTCCAAGGAATTTATGAAGATTTCTATCTGTCACAGTAATCTTCTCTTTCTCGGTTGTAAGAAGCTCTTTCGCCGCCTTACGGCAAATATTTCCGATTTCACGTTCTAACTGACGAACACCTGCTTCTTTCGTATAGTTATGTGCGATCTTCCAGATTGCTTTCTTACTAAAGCTTAACTGTTCATTCGTAATTCCATGTTTCTCCAGCTGCTTTGGAATCAGATGTTCTATTGCAATATGAAGTTTCTCGTTTTCTGTATAACTTGAGATCTCGATGATCTCCATTCTGTCCAGGAGTGGTCTTGGAATCGTCTGTAAGGTATTCGCTGTTGTGATAAATGTAACTTCTGACAGATCCAGTGGCACTTCCAGATAATGGTCACGGAACTTGCTGTTCTGCTCACTATCCAGTACTTCAAGAAGTGCAGAGAACGTATCCCCTTTATAGTCTGTACTTACTTTGTCAATCTCATCCAGAAGGAGTACCGGATTCTTCACACCTGCTGTACGGATTCCATTTGCAATTCTTCCAGGCATTGCCCCTACATAAGTCTTGCGGTGACCGCGAATCTCAGCTTCGTCACGTACCCCCCCTAAAGAAATGCGCACAAACGGTTTCTTAAGAGAACGAGCCAGGGACTTGGCAATAGAAGTTTTACCTGTTCCCGGAGGTCCCACCAGACAAAGGATAGGACTTTCCCCCTTCTGTGTCAGTGTTCTGACAGCCAGGAATTCCAGGATTCTTTCTTTCACCTGTTCCAATCCATAATGATCTGCCTCTAAAACTTCTTTCGCATAGTTAATATCTGTATTATCTTCGGCACGTTTATTCCACGGCATCTCCAGGATTGTCTCAATATAAGTACGGATTACTCCATTTTCTGCCTGAGAACCGATCGTGTTCTTAAACCGTCCAATTTCCTTATGGAGCTTTTCTTTTACTTCTTCCGGTGCATCTAATTTGCTACATGCTTCTTCGAACTCATCTGCATCTGAAAATGTAGTATCTTCACCTAATTCCTCGCGAATCACCTTCAGCTGTTCTCTTAAAAGATATTCTTTTTGATGCTTATCTACTTTATTTTTTACTTTCCTTTGGAGTTCTTCTTTGATCTCCATGATCTGCATCTCATTCACAAGCTTCAATGATAATTTCTCATATCTACTCCAGAAATCCAGTTCTTCCAGAAGTTCCTGCTGATCCTTGTACTTCAATGGAATATTCGCAGCCACTTCATTTACCAGACGTTTTAAATCAGTAATATCGAGAAATTCTGCAACAGATTCTTTGGAAATCTTTCCATTCTTTGCTGCATATTCTGTAATAATCTCCTTCAATCCGCGCATCATTGCTTCCGCATTCAGATCATCCGGAATCGTGATCTCCTGTTCTTCCAGAACTTCTACTTCTGCACGAAGATAAGGATCTGTCTCTTCAATTTTCTTAAGAACCGCACGGTTCTTTCCTTCCACGAGAACCCTTACAACTTTCTTTGACAGCTTGATCAGCTGCTTCACAGATGCAACTGTTCCAATCTCATAGACATCGTCCTGTCCGGGGTTCTCTGTCTCTATTGATTTCTGGGCAACCAGAAATATCTCCTGCTCTTCAACCATTGCCTGTTGAATTGCAGCGATGGAGCGTTCTCTGCTCACATCAAAATGAACGATCATCTCCGGCATGATTGTTAATCCTCTTAAGGCAACCATAGGGAGACTTCTTGTCTCGTTGTCCAATTCAATTCCTCCTCGTTAGAAAAGGCGGGTAGGATGGATATCCCATCACTCCCGCCTCGTTTTATACTCCGCAACTGTTTGCAGGATTCCTGTATCCAGTTACTATTTGCTCTCAGATGTCAGGAATGATTTTCTATCCTCACCATCACGAGTATACTTCGGTTCTTCCAATCCAAGAACCGCTTCCTTCGTAATGCGACATTCCTTGATTGTCTTATCTGACGGTACTGTAAACATCGTATCCATCATGATATTCTCCATGATCGCACGGAGACCTCTCGCACCTGTCTTACGCTTCAATGTTGTCTCTGCTATTTCTAACAGAGCATCTTTATCAAATTCAAGCTTCACGCCATCCAGCTCCAGAAGCTTCTGATACTGTTTTACGATCGCACTTTTTGGCTCTGTAAGAATGCGGATCAATGCATCCTTATCCAGAAGATCCAATGATACTGTCACCGGAAGTCTTCCGACCAACTCAGGGATCAGACCAAACTTTACAAGATCCTGCGGAAGTGCTTCCTGAAGAAGTACATCCATATCGTACTCATGTTTTGATGCAATCTCTGCATTGAATCCGATTGATTTTCTATCGATTCTTGTCTCAATGATCTTATCAATTCCTTCAAAAGCACCGCCACAGATAAACAGGATGTTCGTGGTGTCAATCTGGATCAACTCCTGATGTGGATGCTTTCTTCCGCCCTGCGGTGGAACAGACGCAACTGTTCCTTCGATGATCTTCAAAAGTGCCTGCTGAACACCTTCTCCGGAAACATCTCGTGTGATAGATGGATTTTCTGATTTTCTTGTGATCTTATCAATCTCATCAATATAAATGATTCCGTGTTCTGCACGCTCGATGTCTCCGTCTGCTGCCTGAATCACCTTAAGAAGAATATTTTCAACGTCCTCTCCTACATATCCGGCCTCTGTCAGTGCTGTAGCATCTGCGATTGCAAATGGAACATTCAGCACTTTCGCAAGTGTCTGTGCCAGAAGTGTCTTACCACATCCTGTTGGTCCAAGCATCAGGATATTACTCTTCTGAAGTTCTACTCCAAGATCCTGTTCTGCCAGAATTCTCTTATAATGATTGTAAACTGCAACAGAAAGAACTTTCTTCGCCTCATCCTGTCCAATCACATATTCGTCCAGAAAAGCTTTCATCTCTTCCGGTGTCAGGAGATTAATATCGTCAAGTGCAGCTCTGTCATTAAAATCTAATTCTTCCTCAATAATCTCGGTACAAATAGCAACACAGTCATCACAGATATAGGTTCCGTTCGGTCCTGCGATCATCTTACGAACCTGGGACTGTGTCTTATTACAAAACGAGCATCTTACGATATCCTCAGTCTTTTTTCCTGCCATATTCTGTCACCTCAATAACCAATTAATGGTTTACTATTACTTCGTCGATCAGACCGTACTCTTTCGCCTCTTCTGCAGACATGAAATTGTCACGCTCTGTATCCTGCTGGATCACTTCCAGCGGCTTTCCTGTATTTGCTGCCAGGATCTCATTCAATTTCTTCTTTGTACGAAGAATATGTTCTGCTGCAATCTGAATCTCTGTTGCCTGTCCCTGTGCACCACCGGATGGCTGATGAATCATGATTTCAGCGTTCGGAAGGGCAAATCTCTTTCCTTTCTTTCCACCGGAAAGCAGGAATGCGCCCATGCTGGCTGCCATACCGATACATACTGTTGAAACATCACACTTGATGTACTGCATTGTATCGTAGATTGCCAGACCTGCTGTTACAGATCCTCCCGGGCTGTTAATATACAGCTGGATATCCTTATCCGGATCGTCTGCCTCCAAGAACAGAAGCTGTGCAACGATCACGCTTGCTGACACATCATTTACTTCTTCTCCGAGGAAAATGATACGCTCCTTTAAAAGTCTTGAATAAATATCATAGGAACGCTCTCCGCGGCTTGTCTGCTCAATGACATAAGGTACTAAACTCATATGCTATCCTTCCTTTTCTATATGATTGTCGCTAAAGAGAAAAGGCACACCTGATATACAGGCGCACCCTCTCAAGAAATCCAATAAATGATTAGCCTTCTACAGATGCATCAACGATCAGAGTAACTGCATCCTGTACTGCAATATCCTCTTTCATCTGCTTCTTCTCGTTCTCACCCATGAACTCTTTCAGCTTCTCAACTTCCATCTTGTAAGACTCAGCCATCTTAGCTAACTCTTCATCAAGACGCTCATCAGATACTTCAATATTCTCTGCTGCTACGATTGCTTCAAGAACAAGTCTTGTTCTGATTCTCTTCTCAGCCTGTGGCTTAAGCTCTTCCATCATCTTCTCTTCTGAGAGACCTGTGAACTGGAAGTACTGCTCTACGCTGAGTCCCTGCTGCATAATGCGGCGTGCAAAATCATCAGCCATCTGCTTAGCCTGAAGGTCAACCATTGGTTCTGGAAGATCGATCTCTGCATTAGCAACTGCCTGCTCTACAGCCTGATCTTCTTTCTTAGCCTTTCCTTCGTTCTCTTTGCGCTCTTTGATCTGAGCCTTTACTTCTGCTCTGTAAGCATCAAGTGTCTCAGCCTTCTCGGAAACGTCAGATGCGAACTCATCATCTACTTCCGGAAGCTCTTTTGCTCTGATTGCGTGTACTGTGCATTTGAATACAGCTTCTTTTCCTTTCAGATCTTCTGAATGATAATCTTCTGGGAATGTAACCTTAACTTCTACTTCTTTGTCGATCTCAGCTCCGATCAGCTGCTCCTCGAATCCCGGAATGAAAGAACCAGATCCGATTGTAAGTGGATAGTTCTCACCTTTTCCACCTTCGAATGCAACACCATCAACAAATCCTTCAAAATCAAGTGTAACATCATCTTTATCTGCTACAGCTCTGTCTGTAACCTCAACGATTCTTGCATGCTGCTCACGAACCTTCTCGATCTCCTCGTCAACTTCCTTCTGTGTTACTCTTGTAGAGTATTTGTCAACTTTAAGTCCTTTGTACTCTCCAAGTTTAACTTCCGGTTTAACTGCAACTTCTGCTGTGAAGATGAATGGTTTTCCCTTCTCAAGCTGAACGATATCAATTGTCGGCTGGGAAGCAATCTCAAGTTCACTCTCATCATATGCTTTTGCATACGCCTCAGAGATCATGCGGTTTGCTGCCTCATCATAAAATACTTCCGGTCCGTACATCTTCTCGATCATCTGACGCGGAACTTTTCCTTTACGGAATCCTGGAAGGCTGATTTTGCTGCGCTCTTTTAAG
>ENA-ORUX01001140-ORUX01001140.1-human-gut-metagenome-genome-assembly--contig:-NODE-1140-length-21620-cov-7.108416_pt1 | contig 21620 bp, 22 predicted proteins | sample MGYA00242087_ERZ509225 | MGnify/ENA primary metagenome ERZ509225 (study PRJEB26280, sample SAMEA2338864) | human gut metagenome | biome: human gut; feature: human-associated habitat; material: faeces... | reverse complement strand
CACAAGCGGGATTTAAGGCAAATAGCCGCAGGAATCCTTTGTGGATTTCAAGGCTCTTTAACGCAAAATCCAGCTGTGTTTGTAGAAACAGACTAAATTTTCGACTTTTCAGATACACCCAAGGAATAAGTTTTTATAAAAGGGAGAGGATGGATCATGCGCCACACCGGCACACTTGAGCTGGAAACTGACCGTCTGCTGCTGCGCCGCCTGCTGTCGCAGGATGCCCCGCAGATGTACGAAAACTGGGCAAACGACCCGGCTGTGACCCGGTTTTTGCGCTGGGAACCGCACAAAAGCCCTGCCGAGACCCGGGAACTGCTTTCGGCGTGGGCAGAGCTGTATCCGAACCCGGATTATTACCAGTGGGCCATAGTGGAAAAGGCCACCGGACAGGTGTTCGGCTCCATCTCCGTATACAACGCCCTGCTGGGTGAGCCGCAGCAAAAGGCCAAGTGGCCGGGGCTGGAGCTTTCCGGCGGCATCTGGGAGCCGGGCTACTGCATCGGGCAGAAGTGGTGGGGCAAGGGCTTTACCACCGAAGCGCTGCAAGCTGTGGTGGATTTCTGGTTCAGACAGGTGGGCGGTGCCTTCCTCACCTGCTGCCATGCGGTGCAGAACCCCGCCAGCGGCCGGGTGATGGAAAAGGCTGGTTTTGTGTACCACCACAACGATGTTTACCACAAATTTGACGGCACACCGGTGGAATGCCGGTGCTACCTTCTGACAAAAGAACGCTATGATAACAGAAAGGACTTACTTTGAGCGAGCTTTATGATATTTTGACCGAGACCCCTCCCACAAAGGTAGTGCTGCTGGCACTGGATCAGGGGCTGTGGGACTGTGAGCGCAGTCTGGCAGAGCTTTCTGCCCTGTGCGAGGCCAACCACATGGAAGCCGTGGCACAGATCACCCAGAAACGCCAGACCCCGGAGACCGGCATCGTGCTGGGCAGCGGCAAGCTGGAGGAAGCTTCCCTTGCCGCCCAGACGCTGGGCGCGGAATGCGCTGTGTTTGACGGCGAGCTGACCGGCAGCCAAATCCGCAACATCTCCAATGCGCTGGGCGGCTTGGAGGTCATCGACCGCACCATGCTGATTTTGGAAATTTTCCGCAGCCGCGCCGTGACCAACGAGGGCAAGCTGCAGACCGAGCTGGCGCTGCTGCGCTACCGTCTGCCCCGCCTGCAGGGCATGGGCGAAGCGCTGAGCCGTCAGGGCGGCGGCGGTGGCGGCGGCGGTGGTGCCCGCCGCGGTGCCGGTGAGACCAAGCTGGAGCTGGATCGCCGTCATGTGCACGCCCGTATTGACGCGCTGGCTGAAAAGCTGACCGAGATGGAAAAGCGCCGGGGCGAGAGCCGCAAGGCCCGCGCCAAGACCGGAATGCCGGTGGTAAGCCTTGTGGGCTACACCAACGTGGGCAAATCCAGCCTGATGAACGCTCTGTGCGGCCCCAGCGTGGCCGAAGCCGATATGCTGTTTGCCACACTGGACCCCACCAGCCGCAAGCTGGTGCTGCCCAGCGGCATGGCGGTGCTGCTGGTGGACACGGTCGGCTTTGTGTCCCGCCTGCCCCACAATCTGGTGGAAGCGTTCAAGTCTACGCTGGAAGAGGCCGCATGGTCGGATGTGATCATCCGGGTGGCAGATGCCGGGGACGAGCAGCGCGAGGAGCAGCTGTCTGTGACCGATGAGGTGCTGGACGGGCTGGACTGTGCCGACATTCCCCGCCTGACCGTGTACAACAAGTGCGACAAGCCCAACACCCTGAGCTTTGACCCCGATATCCTGCTGACCAGCGCCAAGACCGGCTACGGGCTGGACAAGCTGCTGCAAAAGCTGGACGAGGTGCTCAGCGACCGGGTGCACACCATCCGGGTGCTGCTGCCCTACGATAAGCTGGGACTTGCCGCCCCCATGCGGGAGCGCGGCAGCGTGCAGGCAGAGGAATACCAGGAGAATGGGCTGTATCTGGAAGGCATCGTCAAGACCGAGGACCTGCACTGCTTTGAGGGCTATCTGGTCTGAGCGGCAGGCAGTTGCTGATCATCTCACATTATAGCAATTCAACTTTTTAATGCAACAGCAACAGCGTTGAATTGCATATCGCAAATATGCTGTTTGAATGTTGCACTAATTTCTTGTCTTGCGATAAAACAGGCGGCTGCGCAAAGTGCTGTGCAGCCGCCTGTTTTTTCATTTAACCAACATTGATATGCCCCACCGGCATGATCTTGCGCTTGTTGTCGTCCGGTTTGGCGGTCAGGCTCATGGCAAAGGCCACCGGGCCCACACGACCCATGAACATGACCAGCATATACAGGATCTTTGCCCCGTTATTCAGCTGGCTGGTCACGCCTACGGAAAGTCCCACCGTGCCAAAGGCCGAGCAGGACTCGAAGATGGCATCCACCACCGACACCGCGTCCGAGGTGTTGTAGTACACCACGATGGCCGAGCCGATTGCTGCCGCCGCGCCCAGCACGATAATGGTCAGCGCACGGTAGACCGTCTTAGACTCGATATGATGGTCCGCGATCACGCAGTCGTCGCGCCCCTGCGCCACGCTGCGGATGGTCAGGATGATGACTGCGAAGGTGGTCACCTTCACACCGCCGCCGGTAGAACCGGGCGCTGCGCCGATGAATTGCAGCACGCTCATCAGCAGCTTGCTCAAGGTACCGCAGGAAGCCAAGTCCACGGTGTTCATGCCGGCGGTACGGGTGGATACCGACTGGAACAGCGAAGCCATCACCTTGCCGGGTACCGACAGCCCGCCCAACGTAGCGGGGTTGTTCCACTCCATCAGTCCCAGCCCCAGCGCACCGCCCAGCCACAGGATCAGCGAGAAGGACAGCACCACCTTGGCGTGCAGGGACAGACGGCGTTTTTGGTACCACTGGCACAGCTCCACCCAGACCATAAAGCCCAGACCGCCGGAGATGATCATGAATATGATCACCGCCTGCACATAGTAGTTGTTGACATAGGGCACCAGCGAGGAGTACGCCCCGAACCGTCCGAACAGGTCAAAACCCGCATTGCAGAAAGCCGAAATGGCAGTGAACACGCTGATCCAGACGCCCTCCGGCCCGAACTGCGGCACAAAGGCGAACATCAGCAGCAGAATGCCGATGCCTTCAAACATCGCTGCCAGTCCCACAACGATCTTCAGCACGTTTTTGGCCTGATCGTAGCCGTCTGCCGAGACGCTCTCGCCCAGTAAGCGCAGGTCCCGGAAGCCCATGCGCCGGCGCATGGCCAGCGCAAAAAAGCTGGTAAGGGTAACAAGGCCAAGGCCGCCCACCTGAATGAGCAGCAGCACCACCGCCTGCCCGAACCACGTGAACTGCGTCCATGTATCCCGCACCACCAGACCGGTGACGCAGGTGGCACTGGTGGCTGTGAACATGGCATTGAGCACATCCAGCCGTCCGTGCCTGCTGGAAATGGGCAGGGTGAGCAGCAGCGTGCCCAGCGCGATCACGATAATAAAGCTGACGCAGATGATCTGGGTCGGGGTGCTCAGTCCCAGCTTTCTCCGCCGGACCGACCTCTGATGCCGCAGCTTTTTGCGGATATTTTTCATTTTTTCCATAGCATCCTCCCTGCGCAGCACGCAGCCGCTTTGCATTCCCTTATAGCATACACCATTTTGCCCGCAGGTTCAACTTGATTTTACAGCCCGGTTGCGGTATTATAATATGGTACTGTATTTTGGGCGGCTGTCCTGTGCCCCCAAGGATGCAGGCTCCTGTCTCCGTAGCTCAGCTGGATAGAGCGTCCGCCTCCTAAGCGGAAGGCCGTGTGTTCGAATCACATCGGGGACGCCACTTAAAAATGCGAAGATCATTTTTCCATGGGAAAGACGATCTTCGCATTTTTCATTTTAAACCTATCACCAAAATCAGCCAGCGAATACCATTAGCAGAATTTTCAGTTCCGGCTAATCAAGCTCCATAGAGCACCTTATGCCCAATTCATCCGGCCGTAGCGGGTGGTCAACTGGCAGATCTCTTTCTGGAGCTTCTTGGTCAGCTGGGTCTTTTTCAGCCGCCAGCGCCAGTTTTGGCCTACGGTGGAGGGCTTATTGATGCGGGCGGCATTATCCAGCCCCAGCCAGTCCTGCATGGGAATGATGCACCTTGCCGCTGCACTGCGCAAAATCAGTGCGATCATGCTTTTATAAAGCTGCTCGTCCGGGGTGGCGTAGTCGTACAGGTAATCCCGCACCATGGCGCGCTCGGCGTCCGAGATGGTCTGGTACCAGGAGACCAGCGTCTCGTTGTCGTGGGTGCCGGTATACGCCACACTGTTCACCGGGTAGTTGTGGGGCAGGTAGTCGCTGGCGCTGCCGGTATCGCGGGAGTCAAAAGCAAATTCCAGCACCTTCATGCCGGGGAAGCCGCTGTCCCGCACCAGCTGCCGCACAGTGTCGCTCATGTAGCCAAGATCCTCGGCAATGATCTCCCGTTTGCCCAGTGCCTGCTCCACCGCGCGGAACAGTTCGATGCCGGGGCCTTTTTCCCAGTGACCGTCCACGGCGGTCTCGCTGCCGTAGGGGATGGAGAAATACTCATCGAAGCCGCGGAAGTGGTCGATGCGCACCACATCGTACAGCTCAAAGCAGTACCACAGCCGGGTGATCCACCACTGATATCCGGTCGCACGGTGGGTTTCCCAGCGGTAGAGCGGGTTGCCCCACAGCTGACCGGTGGGCGAAAAGCCATCCGGGGGAACGCCCGCCACCGCCGTGGGGATGTTGTCCTTGTCCAGCTGGAACAGCCCCGGGTTTGCCCAAGCGTCCGCAGAATCCAGCGCCACATAGATGGGGATGTCGCCGATGATCTGGATGCCCTTGCTGTTGGCGTAGGCTTTCAGCTTGCGCCACTGCTCGTCGAACTTGAACTGAAGATACTTGTGGTACTCCACCTCAAAGTACAGCTCCCGGCGGTAGTAGTCCATGGCGGGCTGCCAGCGCAGACGGATATCCTCTGCCCACTCGATCCACGGCTTGCCCTCAAAGCGGCCTTTCACCGCCATAAACAGGGCAAAATCGTCCAGCCACCACTTGTTTTTCTCGCAAAATGCCGTAAACGCCTCGTTGTGGCCGATGTCGCTGCGGGAGTACGCCAGCCGCAGCAGACGGCCGCGCTCGGTATACAGGCGGCTGTAATCAATGTCGTCTGCCTTGCGGCCGAAGTTTGCCTTTTTGCACTCGGCGGCGGTCAGCACTCCTTCCTCCACCAGTGCATCCAGACTGATGAAATAGGGGTTGCCCGCAAAGGCGGAAAAGCTCTGGTAGGGGCTGTCGCCGTAGCTGGTCACACCCAGCGGCAAGATCTGCCAATAGGTCTGTCCGGCTTCCTTGAGCCAATCCACAAAGTCGTATGCTTCCTGCGAAAAGCAGCCGATGCCGTAAGGGGACGGCAGACTGCTGATGGGCAGCAAAATGCCTGCACTTCTCTGCATCTTCTTTTACCTTCCTTTATAACTCGATCATAACACCGGCATGGTCAGACACCTGCGGCTCCTGCAGGCCGCCAAACACCACCCGGCTGCTCTTGACAGCCACCGCCTTGGAGCACCAGATCTGGTCGATGCGCTTTTTTGCCGCCGCATCCGGGGCGTCTCGCCAGCCGTCAATGGCTTCCACCACCGTGTAGCCATCGTCCCGCTGCTGTGCCAGCTGATAAGTATCCTGCCAGCCGCTGCCCAGCACAAGGTCGTAGCCCTCGCCCCGCACATCGGCTTCACTGTTGAAGTCGCCCAGCAGAAAGGCAGTCTTTTTTGCGCCCGCTGCCTTTGAAAGCTTTTCCCACTGGGGAGCGAAAGGTTCTACTTCGTCCTTCCACCAGCCCAGATGCACCGTATAGTACCAGACGTCTCCTGCACAGACGCCCAGCGTGCGGCGGGTCTTCCAGTTGTTGTAATCATTGATCTGGCTCAGCAGCAGGTTTTCGGCGGCGGTGATGGGTGCACGGCTGAACACCGCCGCGCCCTCATCGTAAATGTCGTAGCCCACCTTTGCCGGAAGCCAGCTCCAGTAGTAGTGCACGCCCCGCGCTTCCAGCATTTTTGCCACGGCTGCGGCGTGGTTGTCCGCTTTCAGCAGCACAGTGTTGCCGGGGCAGGGGTAGTACCCCGCCGGAGCCTCTGCCAGCAGCGGCGCAGCGGGGGTCTCGCCCTCCACGGTGTCCCGCACCTGCAAGGACAGCCCTTCCATCAGCCGGGAAACCAAAGAGCGGGTGCGCCGCATCATGGCACAGCTGGGCTACGAGCCGAATTTTGAGGCCGAGCCGGTGGAGGCTTTTTCCAAGACCATCGGCATCATTCTGCCCTCCTCCCAGCGGGACGTCTACGAAAACGCCTTTCATCTGGAGATCATCCGCGGCATCGGGCAGTTCTGCAACCAGCGGCGGTATGTGAACACGGTCATCACCGGGCAGGACGACGCTGAGGTGCTGGAACAGTTCTGCGGCAAGCTGGGGCTGCGCGTCCCGAAGGACCTGTCCATCGTGTCCTTCAACAACTCGCTGTTCTCCCGCATCACCAGCCCGCAGCTGACCACCGTGGACGTGAACCCCTACCAGCTGGGCATGGAAGCCGCCAGCCAGACCATCAACCACATCGAGAACCCGAACCTTCTGGCAACAAAGATCATCGTGCCGCACAAGCTCATCCCCCCGGGAGAGCTGCTGCCCGCCGCCAGAGGTCTATAGCAATTCAACTTTTTAATGCAACAGCAACATCGTTGAATTGCATATCGCAGAGATGCCGTTTTGATGTTGCGCTAATTTCTTGACTTGCGATAATAAGAATAACGGGATTGTTTTCTCTTTTTCAGAGAAGAGGGGGTACAGAGCCCTGCTATGCAAAAAGTCCACTTGCCCCTGCGATCGACCAGATAAAATCTTGGGCATTGTGGTCAAAATTGTGGTCAAAGCCAAATAAGGCCAGCCTATAAACAAAAAAAAATCCAACGATTTCTAACGTGAAATCGTTGGATTTTTGGTCCAGCAGAACTGGACAAATCCGAACTTGTCGGGGCAAGGCCCCTCCATCTTGCTTGCGCAAGACCGTTCTGTTGCTCAAAAGCCCCACTGGGGCTTTCGTTGCTTCGCAAACGCAAACTTTTTTCTCCGCAATCGGTGGTCAGAGTGTCCTCAAACCGGACGGTTTGGGTGCCATCCTTGTAGTTGAACGTGATCAGCATCCGGTCATCATACAGGAAAATGGCATTTACAAAAATTTCAATCAGCGTTTTTCGCTGCTTTTTCTGCGAAATATCGAACTTTCTAAATTTCATCAGCCAGAGCCGGATGAAGTCCTCATTGAAGCTGGGCTTCTTCAACTTTTCATCTGCGATTTTTGCAGTCAGCTCATCTTTTTGGATTTCCAGCGCTTCCAGACGCTCTTTGGTTGTCCGGGTGTACAAGCCGTCCTCGATCGCCTTCATCAGGTTGTCCAGCTTTTTGTTGACCTCTCGCAGTTGCTTTTCCAGCAGCGGGATCGTTGTGTTCTCCTGATTCTGGACATCCATGACCAATTGAACGATCTTGTCGATCACCGCATCGTCCTGAATCAGCTTCATGGTCTCCCGGACGACCAGATCTTCCAGCCAGTCCTTCTGCACAGTCTTTTTGTTGCAGCCCTTACGCCGCTTGACGTTGGCGCATACTTATATTTTTTCAGTAAGTGCTTCACCATCTTACGCATACTTGCGCGGGCAGTTTCTTTTTTCTGCAGGTCTATTACGCTTGCATTACTGAATTTCTGCGTTTCCAGCCATCTCCATTGCAGCGTTTGATTGACACAGGTTGAGTTATCGACAGATACAGCAAACACAACGGGCGGCTCTGGTAACAGAGCCGCCCGTTGTGTTCGTTTATGAAAAGGAGAACTTAGATCTCATACCACTTGATCTCGTTGGCATCCAGATGCAGAGCAAAGCTGCTGCCGTCTGTGGTGTAAACGGTGGTGTCCTGCGGCTCGTAGGTGTTGTTCACCACACAATACTTGCCGTTCTTGACGTAGGCGTGAACTTCTACATTATAATTGGAGCTGAACCATGTATGCAGTTCCTCCTCGCTGTGGGCACTCCACAGGATAGCGCGGTAAAGGGTGCGGCTGTTGGCAAAACTGTAAGGCACACCGCTGATGTACACGGCACGACCCTTGCCGAAGTCGTGTGCCGCCATCTGCACTTCTTTGTTTCGCTGCACCAGCACCTCGGTGCCCTCGAGGGCGTAGATGTTCTTTTTGCCCTCGCCAAAGTCCACGGGCTGGTCGGCGTCCTGCAGAATGAAGTGGTCGGGGTGCTCTTCCCAGTTGTATTTGTCGTAGTTGAGGGTGAAGCCGTTTTCTTCTTCCACGCCCAGCACGCTGGCAAGCTGGAGAATGTGGCCCTGATACGGGTGACCGGAAGGCTCACCCACGCCGATAAAGCCGCCGCCGTTCCAGACGAACTTGCGGATAGCGGAGGAGATCTCCGGATCTTCCCACCAGATGCCGCCGGTGTGTGCGGTGTCGGCATCGCCCACGTTGATGACCACGTCCAGTTCATCCAGCAGATGCGGGTCGTTCTTGATATCCTCAAAGCTGATAAACTTCACATCAAAGGGCGCACCGGACAGCATCTCAATGACACCGGCATAGCTATAGTTCTGCTTATAATAGAGGGCGTGATGCACCATGTGGCAGCCCCAAGCCCGCATTTTGCCCCAGCAGTTCAGCACGGCCACTCGCTTGACACAGTAGGGCGTGGTGCCCTTGATGTTCTCGTACAGTTCGCGGAACTCGTTGCAGACGCTCTCCACGTAGTCCACGAACTCCGGGAACTGCAAGGCCAGTTTCAGATAGCCGCCATAGCCGATGCGGTCGATGGGCTTGCGCAGGATAGCGCGGCGGGCTGTAACCCAGTTCTCCTTGGCTTCCCGCACCGGGTCGCCGCCCTCGTGGAAGGTGTCGGGGAAGAAGTACGGCAGGAAACGGCCCTCGGTGTACTTCACGCCCTCAATGTCAGAGATCAGGCGCAGGGTGGAGCCGTTGCCCACGCTGCCCACTACGGCATCCAGTCCGATGGTCTTGAACTCCGGCATGAAAGGTTCGGTGCCGATCCAGTGATCTCCGAGGAACATCATGGCTTCGCACCCGCACGCGTGGGTGATGTCCACCATCTCCTTGGCAAGCTTTGCCACCTCGCGGCGCTGGAAGGCCTGAAAATCCCGGAATTCCTTGCTGGGCACCCGGTACTGGTTGTTGTAGTAGCCCTGATCGATGATGTACTCCGGGCGGAACTTGTAGCCCACTTCCTGCTCAAACTGGTTGAGGATATAAGGGCTGACCGAAGCAGAGTATCCATACCAGTCCACGAACTTCTCCCGCTTCAGCTCGTCGAAGATCAGGGTGAACTGGTGGAAGAAGGTGGTGTAGCGGATGACGTTAACATAGGGGTGCTCTGCAATGAACTTGCGCAGGCGCTCCATGGAATACTTGTGGGTCTTGGGCTGACGCACGTCAAAGGTGATCTGGTGCTCAAAATTCGTCCAGCCGTTGGTGGTAGCGTTGTACATATGCACCGGGTCCCAGATGAGGTAAGCCAGAAAACTGACGGTATACTCATGGAACGGCACGGCCTGCATGGTCACGCTGCCGTCGGCGTAGCTCCACTGCTCCGGCGGCACGGGCTGACCGGTGGTTCGATCCATGACCTCCCACCAGCGGGTGATGTCGTCGTTGGTGTTCACCTGCATCAGCTCCGGGCTGATGCCCTTCATCAGCGGGATGGTCACGGTGTCGCCGGGGGCGGTGTAAAAGCCGGTCATGATGTAGCACTGCTGTACCTCGTCCGGGTTTGCCTTTGCCCATGCGTTGTCCTTGCGGGTGGTATAGTAGGTGGAGTAGATCTTGGCGTCCGCATCCTTGAGCTGCTGCGGGAAGTCGGTGCCGTCGCAGTCGCGGATGGCATCAGCACCCCACTTTTTTAAGATCTCCAGCGTTTCGGGCACAACGTCCAAGTCTGTGGGAATGGTCACGCGCCCGGACTTTCTTGTTTCATCCATAGGGATTCTCCTTTACCTCTCTCTTATCCTCAATCCTGATAGGTCGCATTGTAGATGGCCAGCACAGCCAGCAGCAGCGCTACGCCCACTAGCATGATGCCAAGCCCTGCCAGCTGTCCGGTCATTTTCCAGCCGGACACCACCAGCACCAGTGCCAGCACGAACAGCACCAGCATCAGGATCATGCGCAGGGCGGGATGGTTTTTCCAATATGCTTTCATCGTCTGTCACCTTAACCTTTCAGGCCGCCCACGGTCATGCCCTGCGTCAGCTGCCGCTGCACGCAGATGTACAAAATCAGGGTGGGCAGCATTACCAACACAAGGCCTGCATACATCGTGCCGTACTGGGCGGCGCTCTGCTGCGCCTGCATCAGGTTCAAAAGACCTACCGGCAGGGTGCGGGGTGCCTTGGTGGAGCTCATCAGGGTCATGGAGATGATATACTCGTTCCAGAAGGACAGGAAGTTGAACAGGATAATGGTGATGATGGAGGGCTTTGCCATGGGGAAGATGATGCGGGTCATGGTGGAAAAATAGCTTGCACCGTCGATGTAGGCGGCCTCCTCAAAATCGTGGGGCAGGGTGGCAAAGTAGCCCGACAGCAGGTAGATGGTAAAGGGCAGCGCGGTGGCGGCGTACACCACCGCCAGCACCACCAGATTGTTCAGCAGAAAGCCGCTGCCGAAATGGCTTTTCAGCCACACATCGCCGTCCCGCAGCATCAGGAAGATGGGCACCACGATGTAGTTCACGTTGATGAACAAGCCCGCCATGAACAGGGTGTTCAGCACCTTGCACCCCTTGAAGTGAAAGCGGGACAGGCAGTAGGCGGCGGGCAGGGCAACGACCAGCAGCAGCGCCAGCGCCAGCGCGGTGACGATGACCGAGTTGAGCATATATTCGCCCATTTTGGCGCCGTTCCATGCGTTGACGAAGTTCTGCCAGTAGAACCCGGCGGGCAGTGCCCACGGGTTGCCGTAGAACTCGGCGTTCTGCTTGATGGAGGCCATGAACACCCATGCCACCGGCACGATGATGGTAACGGCCAGCAGAACCAGCACAAAATAGATGAAAAACTTGTACAGACCTTCCGCAGAGCGGGAAGATTTTTCGGTGGTATTCTGCATCTTCTTCCCTCCTTAAAATTCCAGCGTATCGCGGTTGGTGACCTTGTTGACACAGGCGGACAGGGCAAACGAGAACAGGAAGATTACCACGCCGATGGCCATACTGTAACCATACAGGCCAGCGTCTTTCTGGCTGTACATATAGCTCAGCGCCACATCCGATGCGCCGTTGGGCCCGCCGCTGGTCATGGCCTTGACGAAGAGGAAGGCCATGTTGATGGTGGAGATGATAAAGAAGGTGAGGGTGGTGCGGATATTCGTCCAGATGAGGGGGATGGTGATCTGGAAGAACTGGGTCAGCCGCCCGGCACCGTCCAGATTGGCGCTCTCGTACAGGCTGATGGGCACGGCAGACATGGAGGCCATGTACATGACCATGTAGTAGCCGATGGCCTGCCACACCATGGCAATGATGATGGAGGGGATGACCAGTTTTTCGCCCTTCCACAGGATGGGGTCGCTCATGTTGCGGAACAGGCCGATGATGCTGTTCAGCATGCCGTTTTCCGGCTTATAGATGGCAGAGAAGATGCCGGAGATGACGACCACCGACAGGATGTTGGGGATGTAGAAGATGATGCGGAAAAAGTTCTGGCCTTTGATCTTCTCCCGGGTGAGGATGGCGGCAAATACCAGTGCAAAGGCGAAGGTGATCAGGGTGACCGTTACCACCAGCAGGATCATATTCTGCATGGAGCGGATGAACTGGGCGTCCCGCAGCAGATGCTGGAAGTTTTTAAGCCCCACAAAGGTCTCGTTGGGAGAATAGGCACCCCGCTCATACAAACTCATGCGGAACACGTTGAGGGTGGGCAGGATCATAAAGAGGAAAAACAGGATGGTAGCTGGTGCCACACAGAGGAATACGAATCGTTTGCGGCTTTTATCCGTTCTCATAGGGGATTGACCGCTCCTTTCTTGATGGTACTGTACAGCCCAAAAAAGCGGAGGCGGTAAAAACCGCCCCCGCTGGGCAGGGCTTAATTACTCGATGATGTTGGCGCGCATCTGGTCGCTGGCGGACTTGATGCCGTCGATCCACTGCTGCTCGGTCATGCTGCCGGACACCAGAGAGTTGACAGGGTCGAAGAACACGGTGCGCACTTCCACGCCGGGGATGGCACTGAACGCTGCAAAGTTGCCCATGGCGGCCTTTGCGCCGTTGTCGTAGATGGAGTAGAACATCTTGTTGTCGCCTTCCAGACTGTCGGCGATGCCCAGCACAGGCTGGATAGCGCCGCTCTCGGCAAACAGCTTGCAGGCTTCGTCGCTGTACAGGTAAGCCACGAACTGCTTGGCGGCATCCTGATGCTCGGCACCGGCGGGGATCCATGCCTGCTCGAACCAGGTGTAGCTGTAGCTGTCGCCGCCGGCCTTGACAGCAGGCAGAGCGGTCATGCCCCACTCAAAGCCGTCTGCACGGGGTGCTTCGGCCATCTCGCCCACGATCCAGGTGCCGTTGGGCATAAACAGGGCCTTGTTGTCCAGCACCAGCTGCTGGTTCTGGGTAAAGTCCTGATCGTTGGCCTGTGCGGGGGTGATGGGGTTGGTATAGGAAGCCAGCTTTGCCACGATATCAAAGCAGGTCTTTGCCTCGGGGGTGTCCCAGATGCCTTCTTCGTAGTGGGTAGCCTTGTTGAAGAAGTCGGGGCCGCCTGCGGCGTACATCAGTGCGTAGAAGAAGGCGTCGAAGTAGCCGGTGGTGGGGTAGGTGAACAGGTAGGTGCCCTCAGCGGCAGCCTTGTCGCCCAGTGCCCACATCTCGTCCCAGGTCTTGGGCACGTCCCAGCCCTTTTCCTTCAGGAAACCGGCGTTGTAGAACAGGCCGCAGGGGCTGTAGAACATGGGAGCCAGATAGGTTTTGCCGTCGCCGTAGGGATTGGTCAGGGAGGTGTCGGTAAAGCCGCCGGCGATCTTCTCGCTCACCTTCTTGCTCTCGCCGGGCACGGTCATGCTCAGCACGTCGGTGATGTCGGCGATCAGGTTGCCCTTGATGAACTGCTCGGTCAGGGCAGCTTCACGGCCGGTGGCCAGATGGACCACGTCGGGGTAGTCGCCGCCCTGCATGGAGGGGCCGATGACGTCCTCCAGCTTTTTGTCGGTGGTCAGGTCCACCTTGATGCCGGTCTGTGCGGTAAAGGCCTCGGCGACCTTTTTCCACATCTCAGCGCCGTAGCCGGTCTCGATGGCGGCTACCTTGATGGTAACGTCTGCAGCCGCCGCTGCGGAAGAAGCGGCGGTGGAGGATGCCACGCTGGATGCGGTGGAGCTGGAAGAGCCGCCGCAGGCAGCCAGACCCAGTGCAGCGGCGCCAACGCCGGCCGCCTTCAGGAAATTACGACGAGAAATACGATTCATACTGTGTTGCCTCCATCATTTTGTTCCGTTCAAACACAGCCGGGCAAACAGGCTTTGCCCGAAGAACTGTGTGTTTTTCTGCCTCCAATATAAATTCTTTCGCTTCCTTGCTCAAGAGGTTTGTTGTTTCATTTTTTATAGATGTTGCTTTCTAAAAAATTCTTCCAGCAAAAGTGCTAAAAATCTTTTAAAAGTTTCAGCACAATCCCAAACCTGTAACCATTTTGACATATTTCAAAGGGACTCGAGAAACAAAAATATAAAAATTAGCCTAAAATCAGGGCTTGCTTTTTTTGTGTATTCCCTCTATAATGAGGGTAAAGTGCACGAAACAACGCGCCAATTTTGGGCAATGTTTTTAGAATGTTGCGTTTGTTTTTAGAAAATTTGCGTTTCCCGAAGGAGCCGATCATCTATGAGTACCCAGCGCTTTGATATCCGCCACGCGCCCGCCCCGCGGGAATCCTTCCGTCTGCTGTACATCAGCAAGAGCCGGTTTGGCGGCGATTGGAACAGTACCACCCACACCCACTCCTGCACGGAGCTGTTCTACTGCCTCAGCGGCGAGGGACAGTTCTACCTTGCCGGGCAGCTGTTCCCGGTAAAGCCGGACGATATGGTCATTGTGAACCCGCAGGTGGAGCATACCGAGCTTAGCCTGAACGCCTCGCCCTTGGAGTATATCGTGCTGGGCGTTGCCAGCATGGAGTTTTTGTTCAGCAAGGCGGATACGAACTACGCCATCTTCAATTGCCGGGAGAACCGGGAGCGGATGGTCACGTTGCTGCATATGCTGCTGGCCGAGGCCGACCGCAGCTTAGACGGCTGCGAGACCGTTTGTCAGGACCTGCTGGAGGTACTGCTGATCTGGCTAGTGCGCTGCACCACCATTTCGCTGCAGCTGGAGGAGGCTGCCCCGACCGAGAACCGGGAGTGCGCCGAGATCAAGCGGTATCTGGACACCAACTACCGCGAGGATATCTCGCTGGACCTGCTGGCAGAGCTTGCCCACCTGAACAAATACTATCTGGCCCACACCTTCCAGCGGGAGTACGGCATTTCCCCCATTACTTACCTGAACCGCCGCCGCATTGAGGAGAGCAAGCATATGCTGGGCAACACCAGCTACAGTCTGGCGCAGATCAGCGAGCTGATGGGCTTTTCCTCCCCCAGCTATTTCTCCCAGTGCTTCCGCAAGGCGGAGGGCATGACCCCCAACGAATACCGCCGTCAGACGCGGCAGGGAAAACGCCCCGCCCCGACAAAACGGCATGAAGTATAACGAAAACGAGGAATTTATGATGAAATCCGTTACCCTTTCTTTGCTCCAGTCTGCTGCAAATGCCTTTGATTTTGGCGGGCCTGTGCTCTGCGATGCTCACCACTATGGTGAGGGGCATATCAACGACACCTTTGTGGTCTGGCGGGAAGATCATTCCAAACGCTTTATTTTGCAGCGCATCAACACAGATACCTTTACTAACCCGGTGGGTCTGATGGAGAATGTCTGCGGCGTGACCCGGCATCTGCGGGCGAAAATTCTTGCCGAGGGCGGCGATCCAGCACGGGAAACGCTGAATGTCATCCCAACTTTGTCGGGGTCGACTTGCTATCTGGATGCAGACGGCGGCGCATGGCGTGCCTACGACTTTGTAGAAGATACCATCTGTTTGCAGCAGGTCGGCAGCGAAGCCGACTTCCGCACCGTGGCCGAGACACTGGGCAAATTCCAGAACCAGCTGGAGGATTACCCGGCCTCCACCCTCCACGAAACCATCGCCCGCTTCCACGACACGCCCAACCGCTATGCCAATTTTGAAAAAGCCCTCGCCGCCGATGCACTGGGCCGGGCAAAAAATATCACGTCGGAAATCGAATTTATCCATGCGCGGGAGAAAGACTGCCATGTCCTGCTGGATCAGCTGGCAGCTGGCGAAATTCCTCTGCGCGTCACCCACAATGACACCAAGATCAACAATGTCCTCATCGATGCCGCTACCGGAAAAGGCATCTGTGTCATTGACCTTGACACCGTGATGCCGGGACTTTCGGCCTACGACTTCGGCGATTCCATCCGCACCGGTGCCAACGACTGCGCTGAGGACGAACCTGACCAGAGCAAAGTCCATTTTGACCTGCATCTGTACGAAGTGTTCGCCAAAGGGTATCTCTCCACTGCCGGGGCATCCATGAGCATGGCAGAAAAAAAGAGTCTTGCATGGGGTGCAAGGCTCATGACACTGGAATGCGGCATCCGTTTTCTGACTGACTATCTGGAGGGCGACCATTATTTCCATGTTGCTCGCCCGGATCACAACCTCGACCGCGCCCGCACTCAGTTCACACTGGTGCGGCAGATGGAAGAGGTTTTCGATCAGATGCTGGAAATCGTCTGCCCGGACAATCACTGATTTCGCAATCTCCTCCATTTGGATACAGCAAGAAGCATGGACGCTCTCCTTTTCGGGGGCGTCCATGCTTCTTTTTACAGCTTATGCCTACACATCCATCAAATCGTCCTTTGAGGACGCTGGGAGCGTTGAGGACATGATGCGCTGCAGCAAATTATGAAAGCCCTTTTCAGCCCTGACCAAATCGCAGCGGCCGATGGCTTCACAGGAAGCGGTCAGCTCCTGCTCCCCTGCCGCCTGATAGATGGCACGGCTGGTGCCGCTGCCCTGCAAAAGGTTCCGGTTCGCCGGGTTGACGATGGCATCCGCTGCCACCTTGGTGATGTCGTTGCGGATCATCAGAAACGGCATGGTGGTTCCTCCCTCACATGGTTTTCTTCATCCTATCACATCCGATGGGGCGGCGCAAGGGGTGCTCTTGTTTCCTGTCCGCGCAGCTATTATAATAGGTACAGAAAGAAGGTGAGCTTCCTGCACGACATCTGGAATCCATGGCACGGCTGCGTCAAGTGCAGTGAGGGCTGCCAGAACTGCTACATGTATTTTCTCGACCGGATGCGGGACCAGAACGGAGCCGAGATCTACAAAACGAAAAGCGGCTTTTCCTATCCGCTCCAGAAAGACCGCACCGGACACTACAAAATCCAGAGTGGTGAGCAGATCCGTGTCTGCATGACCTCGGATTTCTTCTTGGAAGAAGCCGACCCGTGGCGGGCTGAGGCGTGGGACATCATGCGCCAGCGCAGCGATGTGGTGTTTTTTCTGCTCACCAAACGGCCGCAGCGGGTACGGGAGTGCCTGCCGCCGGACTGGGGCAGCGGTTGGGACAACATCTTTTTCAACGTCACTTGTGAAAATCAGCGCCGCGCCGATGAGCGCATTCCCATTCTGTTTAACCTGCCCTTCAAGCACAAGGGTATCATGTGCGCGCCCTTCATCGGGCCAGTAAGCATCCGGCAGTACCTTACCGCCGGGCAGATCGAGCAGGTCATCTGCGGCGGCGAAAACTATGATGGTGCCCGCCCCTGCAATTTTGATTGGGTCAAGTCTCTCCGGCAGGAATGCGTGGATGCCAACGTGACCTTCTGCTTTATCGAGACTGGCACTGTGTTCATCAAAGACGGTAAACGCTACCACCTGCCAAACAAGCAGCTGCAAAGCCGAATGGCCTGTAAATCCGGCATGAATTTTCAGGGCAGGCCCATTCATTTTGACCTCGTGGACGACTGGGGCTACCCCATCCCGCAGGAAGATTTATATACGCCCCATTTCCGCGCAAACTGCGAGACCTGCGGCAGCAAGTTGATCTGCAACGGCTGCAGTGACTGTGGAAAATGCTTATAAAATAAAGGAGTTCTATGAAGAACCAGAAGAAAAAATCGTTTCCCCGCAGAGTGTTCCTCTGCCTGCTGGCTGTTTTGCTGGCCGTCTGCGTTGCGTTCGGCGTTTACGTCAGCGACTACTACCACGCAGACCCCGCCGCCGAGGATGCGCTGGTATCGGATGACGTGGTGAGCGTCACCAAGCAGAACGGCAACTGGGTCTTTGCGCCGGAATCTCCCACCGCCGGGCTGATCTTCTATCCGGGCGGCAAGGTGGAAAACACCGCCTATGCTCCCCTCCTGCACGACCTTGCCGAGGACGGCATTCTGTGCGTGCTGGTAAAGATGCCCTGCAATCTGGCCGTGCTGGATAGGAACGCGGCGGACGGTATCCCGGAACGCTTTTCCGAAGTCACAGACTGGTACATCGGTGGGCACTCGCTGGGCGGGGCCATGGCGGCAAACTATGCGGCCAAGCACACCGATGAACTGGACGGTCTGGTGCTGCTGGCGGCCTACTCCACCGCCGACCTGACCGACAGCGGCCTGCGGGTCTATGCCGCCTACGGCAGCGAGGACGGCGTACTGAACCGCGAAAAGTACGAAGCCGACCGCACGAACCTCCCACAGGACACCACCGAAACGGTCATTGACGGCGGCTGTCATGCCGGATTCGGCAGCTACGGTGCCCAGAAGGGCGATGGCGCGCCTGTTATCTCCGCCGAGGAACAGCAACAGCAGACAGCGGATGCACTGGCGGCGTGGATGAATCTTCAATAAAAAGCAAAATATCCCGACCATTTTCCTGCAAATCACAGGAGAATGGCCGGGACTTTCTTTCGTATTCCGTAAATCAGGAATCAATACAAATGGAACTTATGGCTGATCTGGTGTGCAATTTCGTCCGGCAGCGGGCGGAACCCGATGCAGGTCAGGGTCATGCCTTCTCCGTTTTCATCAAATTCTTCCGGTTCCAGCTCGGTGTGGCAGGCATCCCGGATAAGGAAGAAGTCTTTGTTTTCCACCAGTCCCAATTCCTCGGCAATTGTCTTTGCTTTCAGCAGTTGATTGCGGTTCTTTGCCCCGCAGATAGTTTTGGTAAAAGAGCCATCGAACCATTCTTCATAGGTTGCTTTCTCCAACATGATTTCTGCCCGATAGCCGGTAATTTCTCCGTCTTTCTCGATGGGTTCCACGCCCTGTCCCATACCGATGGGGTCGGTGAGGAATGCCAGCGAAGCATGGCAGCACTGCGCCGCCAGCTTACCGGGAGACATCTGCAGATCTTTTCGGGCAATGATGAGTTGACGCATTTTTTCTCCTTCTTACGACAGCTTGATCTTCAAATCTGCCAGCAGATTCACCGCTTCCGGCAGGGAAAATTTCGCATCCTTCAGGCGGCTGCCCAGAATGTCCACCTTATAACCGGCGGCATCCCGGAAATCCGCCTTGCGCAGATCACACTGGTAGAACTCCGTTTCGTGAAGTTCTACACCCTTGAAATTCGCCAGCTGCATCTCGCATTTGGCAAACATGGAGCCGACAATTTCGTTGCCGTCCGAAAAGTCGAAGCGGTTAAAGTTCATTTCGGTGAAGGTGTTATATTTCAGACTGCACTCTTTCAGCGTATGGATGGGGTCCGGGAAGGCACCATTGGACATCAGCGGTGCCCACTCAATTTCATTCAGGCGGCAGTCCTCAAAATCCAGCGACTGCACCGAAGAATGGGTGCTGCGCAGACCTGTGATCTCACACCGCACGAATTTGCACTCGTTCAGCGTGGTATGATCCAGCCAGCATTTTGTAAAGGAGCAATCCGCAAACACGCAGTCGGTAAAGTCGCAGTCCTCAAAAGCCTCCTCGGTGAACGACAGGTCAGCAAACCGTTCACCCTCACAATAACGCTCTGTCATAAAATTCTCCTGTCAGCGCAGTTCTTCCAGCAGAGCCGTGCAGCCTTCCAGCACATCCTGCCAGGTAGCCTCAAAATCCCCGGTATACCACGGGTCGGCCACATCGCCGGGGCGGCGGGTATGATCCATCAGCAGAGACACTTTATGCTCCGGGTCGCCGCCCACAAAGCACGCCATATTGCGCAGATTGTTGTGGTCCATGGCGATCAGGTAATCGTAGGTTTCGTAATCCCGCCGGGTCATCTGCCGGGCGGTTTTACCCTCGCAGGAGATGCCGTGCTCGGCCAGCTTCCGCCGGGCGGGCGGATAGACCGGGTTGCCGATCTCCTCGGTGCTGGTGGCCGCGGATGCGATTTCAAACTGATCAGAAAGCCCAGCTTTGGCCACAAGGTCTTTCATTACAAATTCGGCCATTGGGCTGCGGCAAATGTTGCCGTGGCACAAAAAAATTATCTTTGTCATTCCTTACACATCCCTCCACAAGTCTTTATAATACGATACACCGCATGATTTTTTGGCATCAGCTCTATGTGCTTTTCACGCATCTCTACGCTGTTCTCCATAACTTTTCAGCAAAATGGTGTAGTAATGGTGTACCAAACCGTGCTATATCAACCTGACATCTTTCGCTCCTGCCGGTCAGATGACCCCGGAAAATCGACCAGTTTCGTCATCTGTTCCGCAGAGTGGTCATTCCGGTTCCCAGCAGCACTACAAATTCATCGTAGTACTTGGCGTAGCTCTTATCCTCTCGGATGAAGTTCATCCAAACCTTCTGCTGTTTCTCGGTCAGTGAAATGCGTTTCTGCGAATCGTTGACCACCACATCCGTCAGCTTGAAATCAAACGGGTTGCGCCGCACAACTTCCTCGTTATAGGCCATCTGAAAAGCCGGTTTTACAACACCCCGGATACTGGTCAGGGTGCTATACCCCTTTCCTTCCTTTTGCAATTTGATCATCCAACGCTGTGCATCTGACACCTTGATATCCCGGATCTTTCTTGCCCCGAATGGTTCTTTTTGTACGATGTTCATCACAAAGCCGTACCCGACCTTCGTGTTATAGCGGACACCGCACTTCAGCGAAAGATAGCGCTGCAGAAGTTCGTATACCGTAATTTCGCCGCCTGCATAGTCAAGGCCATCTTCAAGGCTTTTCTGCAATTCATCCTCTTTTTCACGCAAGGTTTTGAGATCCGACGCATAGATGCACTTTCGGTTTCCCAAAGCATCCGTGTAGCGATATTGATAGATCAGGTCTTTTCGCTGGATCTCTCCTGTCCGAAGAACACGTCCTTTATTGTCTTTTCTTCTTGACATCGTCAAACTCCTTTCCTGAATGGAAAGAGCCTTGATTGACACTTCGCGTTTGCAAGCGCAGCGCCGCAATGAAGTCCCCAGTGGGGACTTTAAGCGACCGAACGGTCTTGCAAATGCAAGATGACGGGGCTTCGCCCCGGCAAGTTCCAGTATACCACATCAAGGCTCACTTGGCACGTCTGATTTTAGATGGAGTAGGCTTTATCGAGATATTCGTCCAACCTGCGGCGTTTGATGAGCCGTTTTGAACCGATCCATAAAACGAACTGACAGTGTTCATGGTCTGACAATGAGCGCAGCTTATTGATTCCCACCCCGGAGTAAGCTGCAGCTTCTTCCAGTGTTAAATTGCTTTTCTCCCAAATCGGGACTTCTTTCATAGGCAGTTCTCCTTATTTTTTATAAGTAGCATATTATTTCTTTTGCCAAACCGCTTCAAACCTGCATTGTTTTCAACAGCTGCAGTTTTTCCTGTCCAGCGCGTGTTCTCATACTGGGACCCGTGCAGGCAATCGGGGTACACAGTTCCAGCAGACGGTCATAGATGCGGGCGTGTGCGGTATCCTGTGGGTTCTTCAACTCCGTCAGGGTCAGGTTCGTGGTAACGATCAGCGGTTTCCGGCTGTGGTAGCGGCTGTCGATGATTGCTCACTTTTGAGCAATCAGGCTGCTCATTTTTGACCATCTCGACTGTGCATTTCTGCGCAGTAGATGGGAAGCTTAGGAACACCTGGTTTGGCTTGGAAAAGCCATTGGACCGTCGTTCGATCAGCCGTGCGGCTTCCAGTTCCCGCAGGGCACGGGTGACACTGGAAATGCTGCTCTGAAGATCTTTCGCCCGCCCTGCCAACGGATAGAGCACATATGCCCGGCCCTGCACATCCACCCAGTCGTTCTTCTGCGAAAGGGTCATGCGGTCCAGCAGCAAAACATACGTCAATCGTGCCGTATGGGAAAGGCTCATCTGCAGCAGAAATTTCGGATAAGGGAAATAAGCGGGTAGTGGGGTTTGTGCCTTGATGTACTCTTTACTCAAACTTCCTCCTAATCGTTTTCAAAAGTTCCTGCCGAATGGGAAAGCCCTGCACGGGCTTACGCATCCG
>ENA-ORUX01001135-ORUX01001135.1-human-gut-metagenome-genome-assembly--contig:-NODE-1135-length-21652-cov-28.199657_pt1 | contig 21652 bp, 36 predicted proteins | sample MGYA00242087_ERZ509225 | MGnify/ENA primary metagenome ERZ509225 (study PRJEB26280, sample SAMEA2338864) | human gut metagenome | biome: human gut; feature: human-associated habitat; material: faeces... | reverse complement strand
CTTTTTGAAACGCATCGTTTTTGTTAAGCGGCACGTCTGGTTTTTCCGGATTTATCCAGTTCTTCCTGAGCAGCCTTCATCCGTATCTGTTTTTCCAGTTGCGTAAGATAGGATTTAATGGCCTCAGTGTTGTTGTTTATCAGTCGACCCTCTTCATTAAGACTGGCATTGTAAGAAGGAATGATGGTCTGCAAATCAGACAAGGCTTTCTTCTTCTGGTCAATGGATGAAGTTTCACTTTTCAATATGCCGGACAACCTGTCAACTGTTGCCGCCTGCTTGGAAAATTCCTCATCGGTCTTTTTGTTCACCGAATTCAGTGTCTCCTGCGCTGCAGTGGCTTCATTGGTTCTCTTGGTGAACATGTAAATAGCCGTACCGATTCCTACCAACGCAGCCAACAAGGTGACATACACATTCGATTTCGATGCCAGATTGAAAGCCTGCTGTGCAGCGGTGGCCAGCCCCAATTCCTTTCTGTACATTCCTATCAAACGGATACTTTCAACGAATCCGACCGCCTTCTGCGCTACGGCTGCTGTAATCAACGCGGCCTTGTACGTTCCGTAAGCTGCAATCAGTCCGCCCATTACAGACAACACATCATCAAGACTTTCCACCAAATCCTCTGCTGTACCGATACCAAATTCGAAAACCTCCTTATACTTATTCCCGAATTCATTCATTTTCTGAAAGAGGGTATCTTCGATATTCGACAGTCGCTGGGGCCACGTTCCGGCGGAACTTTCCATAAGGTTGGCAAACTTTCCTCCCTCGGATGTCATGTTTTTGAAGGCCTGTTCAACTTCCTTAAATCCGACCTTCCCTTCCTTCACAAGTTCACCTACCTGGTCTTTGGAAACTCCTAATACCTTGGCCAGTTCTTCGTAGATTGGAATACCTCGTCCGGCGAACTGACGGATGTCAACTGTCATGGCCCGTCCTTGCGTTCTCAATGTTCCATACAGATAAATAAGCTGTCCGATAGGAATCTGCAATCCGGAAGCCACATCTCCAAGCATGGAAAGTTCATTCACGACATTATCGGCCGAGGAACCGTATGCCAAAAGCTGCTTTGCTCCGGTCGCCACATCGTCAAGATTGAACGGTGTTTTGGCCGCGAACTGGACAATATCGGCAATGAGCTGGTCCGCCTTGGATTTGTCCTGAAGTATGGTTGAAAGGGCTACCTGTAACTGCTGCATCTTTCCGGTTGCTTCAATCACATCGGAGCCGAATTTCTTTATCGCCACCAGTCCACCAATTTCAGCGGCTGTACGCTTTAAAGAATCCGTAAGGGATTTTACTATCTCATTAGCGTTGTTAGTCCCACTGGAAAACTCCTTGTACTCTCTCGTAAGTTTCCTCACTTCGAGCCTGTTTCTGGCCTGCTGGTCCTGTAATTCGCCAAGGGAGTATCTCTGCTCGTTCAAGGCTGCTTTAGCCCGGTTCAGTTCAGCTAATTTAGCTTTTGAATTAGGAGAATACTTACCCATCTTTGAATATTCATCAGACAGCCGTCTGACATCATCCTGCGTATCACGGATGATTTTCCTTTGTTTGATGATTTCCTCTGTCAGCTCATCGGAGGCATTTGACGCGGAATTAAGCTTTTTCTTCAAATCATTCTCCATCACAGCACCAGCTTTAGCCGCTTCTGTCACCAATCCCATCATCTGTTGACGAGCAGATGCCAGTTGCGTTTCTAAAGCCTTTGCAGCTGTAGGGTATTTGGTTACATCCATCTTCTTCAACTGAGCTTCCAGCTTCTCGCATTCCTGCCTCAGACGGATAACTTCCTGATAGTCTGAACTGACTTTAAAGTATAGTGTAGCCATTTTATTTCTTATTTCTTCTTCTGCGTGAAGCCATATCCTTACCCTTCACCTTCGTAACTTTCGTTCCGGTAACGGTATGGAGCTTATCACGCTGCATTAATACTAAATTTCTGTACGGTATCTCGTAAACCACTTCTTTATAGGTCAGATGCAGATTTTCCATGAACGATGCTATCTGCCCCAATAGGGTGTCATTTCCTACGGTTTCGGTTTTGCTGCCAGCAGACTTACGTTCCTCGCCAAGCTGACAGCTTTCAGAAAAACCTTTGAATCAATCATAGAAAGAGCTTCATCCAAAGCGTCCACATTTTCCTTGTATGTTCCTTTGGAAAGTTCTTCACTGAGGCTTTCATCACCCCTTATCAGCCAAGAAAGAGCCTTACTGTATGCTTCGCTTTCACCCAACGAGAATAGCACGTCTTTCAGGCTTTCCGCTTCTTCTACACCCGACAAATGAGATATGGCTCCGGCTAACCTATGAATGGTTGGAGGAAAAACTGTATAAGCTCTGCCACCTACCATAACCGTTTTGAAGTCAAAACCTGTAATGGCTTCCGATATGATTTTTGCACCTTGATTCATAACTAAAAGAAAAAGGGTGAAGCTACAAGCCCCACCCGGTAAATAATCCTGAAAACTAATCTCCGCTTTCTTGAACAAGAGTGATTTGTTTCTCTACGCTCTTGAAAGCATCAGACATGGAAGTAGATATGCTTCCAGACTGGGTGGTGTAGCCTACTTTTGATACCTCATAGGAAACGGATGTCCCAGATTTCACCCTCTTGGTCTTTACCGTTTGCCCGTCCAGCTTGACTGTAGCATCAGAAGGCGTTACCACGACCTTTACATCAGTTCATGCTTCTTTCACCTCTTCTGCATCGAACCAGTATTCAGGGGAAATAGCAGTGTCTTTAGGTTCCAGTTCAACCGCACTTACAGGAATACCGATGGCTTTATCCGTTGTTGATTCACGGGCACCTATGTCAGCACGGGGAATCACGCAATACTGGTCATCTTCAGTCATGAACACAATACATTTCTCGATATTTACCTTACCCCTTGTACGCTTCCAACCTTTGTCGGTATTGATGACATCTCCACCCATAAGATCCTTCTTTGTCGGATAGTCATACTCACCGATAGTAAAGTTCACAGAGACATCTCCCATTTCCTTTTCACTGCGATAGGTCTGATTAGTAAGCTGGTTCTTATAGTTGGTTCGGCTGGCCTCTGCTTCCTCAAAAGTCCACGTATCCTGATGGATATTGGATACTTCTTTCAGTGTTTCTCCTTGCAAAAGAGTGTGCAAGGTCTGGCCCGTAACATCTGCAGAAATAGCACTTGTTTCGCCATACCAAAGTTTCTTGATATTTACAGCTGTGATTTTCTTTGATTCTGCCATATTATTTCACATTTAAAACTTCAAACAAAATTCTTACATTCACATAGTGACACTTTAAGGATGTGTCCTCCTCAGTTCCGATTGACTCGATAGAATAATGATAGGTGGTATCATCATAGCGTCCGGTTACGCCGTCAAACAGACTTTGCGCCTGCTTCTCCAGTTCATTCAGCCGGATGGTGTTGGCTTCACCTTCTTTTAAGTCAGGAACGCAAAGATTCACCTCAACGAAGGATTTCTTCCAGTACGTTCCCGGCTGCTGTTTCTTAGAGTGAATGACAATCCTTTCGGACTTCAATTCGCCTGTCAGCTTCTTTCCGTGAGGAACGATGTCAATTCCGAAAGACTGGCAGTCACGGTAAAGTATGTTCGCAATGTCGGTAGTTACTATCATTTTATTTCCTCCTTCAATCGTTTCTCAGCAAATAGGGCTGCACCAGTCAATACTTCATAGCCTTTGGATTCCACGAAAGAAGCGTATTCGGCTTCATTCCTTAACTCCAAACCGTCATCCTGAACTGAATACTTGTTTGACTTACGGAGTGTGCCAGTCTGATTCTGATAATTGCCGTTCTTTACAGCGTAGTCGACAGCTTCCTTGCCGACTTTACCCTCAACAGCTTTTACCTCGGCATAGCCTTGTTCGAAAAAGCTATCCACGTCCGAAAAATCAAATTTTACAGCCATATCTCTGAGTAACCAAAATAGTTTGTATTCTTCACCATGTAAACCTTGCCAGTTCCACGGATATTATCGCCATCCATACATCTGACCTCATCACCAGCCTTCAGTGAGGTTTTCTTCTCACAGACTACGTGATAGTTCGGTCGGTACACCTTGCCATTCTCCGAAGTAAACTCCTTGGTTGAGTTATCGTCGCACCGGCACTTACATACGTCCTGCCAGCTTTCTCCACCGGTTCCGGGAATGGGCCGGCCGAACTCGTCTGTTTCCATCGGAGTAAAGACCTTAACCTGTAATGTATGTGGAGCAAATATCATAGGAATCTGACTTTAGGTTTATCTGACAGCGTGTCTTCAAGACCATACTTCTTGCACAAGAAAGAATAGTATTCCTTTACGCCTTTTGTATCCCATGACATAGAGAAACCGTTCTCACTGATGGAAGTGGCACGGAGTAATAGAGAGGGGATGAACTTCGCCATAGCCACTGAAACAAGTCCGATGTTTGACGGGCCCATCTCATCCTCTCCGCTTACTTCTGAAGACAAACTTATCTCCAAAAGGTCAGCCTCCGACAAGTTGATGCCGAAGGTCTGAAACTTCTGTGATATGTAGTCGTTTACTGTCATGCGTTCATGGTTGACAAATCGAAATTCACAATCAGGTTCGGGTTCGTAATCTGCGGAATCCACTCTGCAGTGTATTCCAAATAACGACCGTTCTTGTCCTTGTAACCGGAAATAAGCATATCACCGTCTGCCTGGGTGTAGTTACGTCCAGGTACGCCGTCCACTGCTTCGTACGGAGTGTGGAAACGCATATAACCGACCTTATCCTGCGGAAGCAAGGTGATACGGTCGTCTGCGTAAATCTGCACGTTCTTCCCGGTCTGGTCTTTCACGTAATCTTCCTTGATTTCAATGGCTGGAAGCCCGATGCCAGTGAATACTTGGGAAGCCAGTTGAGATGTAATCAAACCAGTTGAAAGATACATCTCATTTCCTGTAAGCTGCATCTTGAACTTGTCACCAAACTCAGCCGACCCGATGATATTCTTCACGAAAGTTCCTCGTGACATAATCATCTTCTGGAAATTACCGTAGTCCGCTTTCAGTGCATTAATCTGCTGCTGCAAGTAGGTGATGAAGTTCGTCTTCGCACCAATATCAGGCTTGATGAACTTGAACGGCAATTCAATGTTGAGAAGGTCGACACCTCCGGCATTGTCGTCCTTGTTCTTGACTGTTGCTTCTCCGGTCATCAGAAGTGAACCTACGATAATATCCATACGCTTGTGAGCTGCTAAAAGTACCTGGCGGTAATCGTCATAGATGAAGTTCACGATTTCCTGCATGGCTGCTACCTGGTCAGCAGGTTTAGCTGCATTGAACTTGTCAATCAAGTCCTGAAGTTCTGACAGGCGGTCAATGGAGATTTGGTAAGCATCGCCCAAATAAGCGATTTCACCATATCCTGAGCCGATATTCCGGCGTTCACGGATAGGCTTCTCGCCGTATCGTGAGTTAATGGAACCGGCCATCACGCCAGTAACCTGACCGATGTAGTCCTTAAACACACGGGTAGTCGTTCTGCGGAAATCGAGGTACTGCTGCCAATAGATAGTATCCTTACGTGTCTGAAGGACGCGCTGGATAACGGCGTTTACGATATTGGGGTCGTTAAACAGAGTATGAATAGTTAGCATCATGTTTTACCTCCTTTCTTTATTTGCTTGCAATTACACCTGCTGTTCTCAAAGATGCCAGAAGGGCATTCAATTTTGTATGTGCATCTTCCTGCCCAGTAGCATCATCTACTTTAACACCTTGCTTTACACCTCCGAGAGCAGAAGATGTTGCTGCAGACAAAGTGAATTTGTTGGCTTGGGATGCGATACCATCCAATTTAGCTTTGTCTTCTTTACTCATCAAGCCATCTTGACTGGAAGACGCTTTGGCAACTACAGCCTTTCCACTTTGAGTAACGTCAGGAGCGTTGAACTGGAAATGCGGCATGTTGGCCTTGTCAATGTCAGAGAAAGGCATAACCAATTTGGTAGGCTCAATCTCGAATGCTCGCATCAAAAGAGCAACTAATACAATGCCTTCTTCTACTTGTACTCTTCCGTACAAGGCTGAGTTAGCAATGACTTTCGGAGTTGTACCGCTTACCGCTGTAGCTTCATAGAGTACAGTACCAGCTTCCAATGTTTCGCCAAAGTCGGCAGACAGCGTCAACTTATCGAAAGCTTTGTTTGATTTGTCAATACTATTGATGGTAGCTCCATGAGAACCATTACCTAGATGCATACCCACATAAGCCAAAGAGTTTTTCTTGATCTTCAAAGTGGTATTGGAACCGGTGGTAAATTTCTCATAGACTTCTACACGGATGGCCACCTGAGCGGTTTTCTTTACCAAATCAGCGGCAATCGGAGTGAAGGATGGAAGAAACGAACCAGCGACAAGGTTGGTCGTCTCCAGCTTGTAAGGGCCTCTACGTCTTACACCGGTGGAAACGTCATAGCGTTCCTCGATGGACGGCTCAGGCTCAATGTTGTACTTAAATCCTGCTGACATAAATTACTTGTTTTGTTGTTCGACAATAGATTTTGTGTCCGCCTCAATCATTTTGGCGAACTCGCTCGCTTCCTTCTCCTGCTTCTGTTCGGCAGTTTCAGGAGCTTTGGAGAACTGAAAACCGTTGTTAGACATATCCTGCTTCATGTCCTTGAAATAAGTGTCCAAGTCCGTGTTTTCAGGAATGTTGCGGTCTTTCAGCATAAATTCGGGAATACCGTACTTCTTCGCCACTGCTGAAATCTGAGAATTGCGCTGCGCCTGCGCTTCATTTTCCTCCATTTTGGCCAGCTTGTCGGCAAACGGCTTGATACCGGCGGCGATACCATCGGCGATCATCTTTGCGATGTCTGTCTCCTGCGGCTTTGGAGGGTCGTTTGGTTTCGGTGGTTCTGGTTTCGGATTCTCGATAGGTTTACCGTCTTTCAGTCCATGCTTCTTCTCGTAGTTTGAAACAGCGGAAGTCTGCGCCTGTCCTGCACGGAAATCACCATAGTTTTGCATCACGTCCTGAAATGAGATACCCTCAACGATGGAGGTCACCTTCGTTTCGTCCGTTACACCCTCTGCCTTCTTTGTGGCGATACGGGTGAGTGTGGCAGTGTCCACCCCAGTGAATTTCTGTTGCAGTCCTGCCAAGATTTGTTCAAAGATTGTCATACCGTATGAGTTTGATTAATAATTTCATACGGTAAATTTACTTATAGAGAAAGGGAAGGGGAAATTTAAAGGCTAACGATACGAAACAATTGGGGAAATGTTCGTTTTTAGGGAAAAAGAAAGCGTGACTACCGGAGTAATCACGCTGAGAGATATTATTTTACTTTCTTCACTTTTTTATTATCATTGACAATAAATAATATAATACCACTAATCAGCAATAGATTAAATATTAATTGAATTGAATAATTGATATATGCTCTATTCAAAATAACCGGAATCAACCCCCAAATCCATTGAAAAACCCAAATAAATAAAACTAATATACCACTAATAAAAATAAATGCAACAGTTGTACCAAATTTATCTTTATCACTAGTAAAGGGAAAATAGATAACCATTAGTAGTGATATGCATAATAATAAAATGAAACACAGTGATGATGTTATAGTATGCCACATTTGATTTCTATCGAGTTCAGGAAACCATTCCCTCAAATTATGTAGAGTATCATTAGCTATGGATGTACCAAATTCTTGTGTACCTACAATATTTACATTTTCAAATAACGAAGCAAACCATTGGAAAACATTTTTTCGTTGAATTGCTTCATCCATTTTATGTTCCAGATATTTAATAATTATTGTATCTGAAGTACATTTTAATTTTGTATCCTCTATTTTTGAAATGTAATCAATCTCCATTTCATTTTTCCAATAATAAGAGATACCTAATAAATTGTCAATCAAAAAGATACATAGAATAACTAATAAGGGAATTGTTATTTTCCGGGATATAGAAATCCTCTGATTTTCAAAGAATTCAATAAATTTTTTAATTAATTCACCCATAATCACAACAAATTTATAGCTGCCAGTTCCTCTGTCAGCGCATTAATACCTTTCTGAATCTTCTCCAATTGCTGTTTACGGGGTTTGTGTACTCCAGCCGCATAATGCCACAACTGGCGCTCATTGATTCCGGTTATCCGGCTCAAAGCAGCTTTAGTAAAGATACTGCTGTAATAGTTGATGAAAGTGGCAGCATCTATCTTAAACTTCAAGGTGAACTCTCCCTGCAATACTTCCACTGGAACGATGTTCATCTCCTTGCAAGACTCCAGGTAAAGTTCAACAGCTTCCTTCATGTTCTTCTCGATTTCCTTTACGTCGTTACCGACAGTAATCACCGGAGCACCTTCAATATAGGCACTAAGATTATTTCCAGCATGTTCTACAATCACTTCTACGGTTTTCATACTGACCTCCTTTTTATCGTTAAATAAAAGAGGCGGGGGCTATTTTAGCCCCGCTTGCCTCAGAATGTTGTAATAAGTGCCTTTCTCAACGCCTTTCTTGCCGTGGTCGGGGACAATCACTACATGGCTACCATCAGTGTAAACCATGTGACTGCCTTTCTGCCTCACGAACCAAAAGCCATTTTCAGTAAGCAGCGTTACAACGTCTTTAACTGATTTGTAGCTCATAGCGTTTAAGACTTAATTACGATGCAAATATAGTAAAATAATGAATAATAAGAAAGAAATATTCGTGTTTTTACTATATTTATAAGGTGTCGAGATAGTCATATAAAGCAGGAAGATAGTTTCTATCAAATTCAAATTGAGTAGCTGTGTATGGAAGTCCTGATACAGAAACATTATCAGCTTCTTCGCCCCACTCGCAGTTCTCTCGTTTTCCTACTTTTTTACCACCAGCATAATCTCTAATCCATTCCCAAATCATTTTTCCCAGTTGAGCTGTACTTTTGTTGTCACCTTTATTTTGTTTACGACAATACAAGATAAATTCGTCATTCCCCATTCTGATAGGTTTGCCCATAGTTGTCTATATTTTAAAGTTAAACATAAACACAAATATATAGGTTATCAATATGAATCTGAAAATTAATTGAACAAAAATAGCGATACCTCGAAAGATACCGCTATTCAATTAGTCAATATTTTAGATTTATATCATTCTGTTTTGTATTATCCCCGTAAATATTCTGACTGAATTGTTCTATTCTTCAGATTTGCTGCTGGAACTTTTGAGAGAGAAAAGCTGTTTCTGCTTCTCAATGTCGTTCTTCTGCTTCTCAGCCTGCTCTTCCTTGATGGCTTCAATCTCATCCAGAACTGCATCCACGTTCCCCACGAAGGTGATAGCCCGTTGCTGCGACCAAATTTCGCCGTCCTTAGCCTTAATAGCAGTGTCTATCTTGTCTTTGATGTCCTCCAGTTTGTACGGCTGCATCTGCACATCCACATCGATGGTTTCGGAGGCTTCTTCTAGGGTGGAATTCACGGAACCCAACGCGGAGACAAGGAAATTTACACGTCGTTGCATGAACTCACCGACAGTTTCGTTCAGGTTCTCCACATTCAGGTGGGTGGACATAAACACATAATCGAAAGTAACACCGGAAACGGCGTTTCCTGTACCTTTCAGGGAGTCAAAAGAGATTCTGGGCGTATTGGTCAGTCCGTATATCTGACTTAACAGCGTCTCCACCTCGAACTTGACAGTATCTGGTACCTGTGACCAGGTAAGATACTGGGCATTTGCTCCCTGGCCGGTCAGCTCGACCACACGGTTCTTGAACTCACCTGAGAAATTCTCCACGTTACCAAAAAGCATGAGGATAGGGAAGAAGTGGTAGTCGATACAATCTGCATAGTTTGAGAGAAGTTTCTCCAGTCTTACACGGAGGCTCTTTATCTTTTCACAGTACGCTTCCGGACGGTACATATAAATCACCGGCATCTTCTTGAATCCATGAGCAAATGAACCTTTGTCAGTCCAGTTGCTTGTCAGCTCCCACTGATAAACCATGTCCTTAGTAATGGTCATGAAACAGGTAATCTCTATATCGTTCAGGTCTTTTTTCTTGTACTCACGAGATAGGGCCACCAAATCCCCCTGGTCATTGAAGAAAGGGTAGAGCTTGTCGCCACGGAACGGAGACCAGATGGCACTCTTCAGACGGTATTCAGGTTTTGATTTGCCGAAGATTCCTGAAATCTTTCGTTTGAGCTTTGCCCAGAAGCCGTCATCCTTCACCACATACCAGTATTCGGCCACTTCCTGCTCGGCCAGCCATGCCCGGACTACTTTCTTGTTCTGGTATTTCAACTTGTTTTTCTTGAACACCTGCTTCAATGTGGAAAGAAGGCTTTCCTCCGACTGGTCCGGCTGGCAATCAAGGACCGGTTCTGTTCCCACGGTGAAGGCAGTCTGAATGTTCACGATGTCCTGCTCGATAGGAAGAGCAATCCTGTTCGGGTCAACTTCTTTCCTTACCGCCGGCTCAACATATTCTTTCCCGGTTGTCGGGTCTGTAATCCGTTTCTCAGGCTGGGTCGTGATTTTGATTTTCGGGTATTTCTCTTCATCTATCACTATCTCGTGCTTGTTCGGATTCCAGGCGTTGTAAAGAGCGTGAGCGTTTGGTTGCTCGGTCTTTCGTCCTTTCTTCAGATAGTAGATTTTTCTCTCTACTTCCGGCATAGCTAAAATTTCTTCTATAGTCATATCTCAAAGTTTAATGTCCAAATATTCCTGAAACGTCTTTGGGTTTCATAATTCTACCGAGAAGTTCTCCCAGCACATAGTAGCGTGCAGCATCTATGCCATGATTATCATGGTCTTCAGGTTCGTTGATGTAGTTTCCATCCTTATCCTTTGCCCATACATAGTTTCTGAACTCCCTTTGCAGGTTATAAGAACGCTTGGTGATGAATATTTCCATTCCCTGCATCTTGTCAATACCGGCATTGACAGAACCTTGTCCTTTCTCTACCGCGTATATTTTAATCCCTCCGTTATGAATCTCCTGAATGAGTCGCGGGTCCGCACTGTCTGCAATCACTCTCAAATTCCACGGGCGTAGCGTCTTTATAATATCCCCAGAAAGTAATCCAGTTCTATAATCCACTTCATCCAGATAAAGCGCATTGTCAATGATTCCACACCGGATAGAAGCCGATGGATCATTGGTGTAACCAAAGTCCTGCCCGATAGCCACCTTCTTGCACCACATTGGGAACTCATCCACGATACCCCATTTCTTGAACACGGCACCTTCGGCCACGTCTGCCCATCGGCCGATAACCACATGAGTGTACTTCTCCGGATTCTTCTCTTTCATTTCCTTGACTTCTCTCAGGAACTCAGGAGAAAGGTTCTCGATATTGTCGAAGTAAGTCGTATGGATATGAAGTACATTCGGATGGGTTGAGATTTGAACCGGTACCCCGTCAATCTCCACCAGCCGGTGGGTATTCTCGATGTATTTCTTGTAGATGAAGTGATTGGAGTCACAGGGATTCATGATGATGATAATCCGGTTTTGAATTCCCTTCTTACGGATGGAGAGCATAATCTTGTCAAACTCTTCCTCACTGGTCCATTCCTCTGCTTCATCGCAGACAAAGGTGGTGATACCCTGAATTGATTTCAACTTGGCCGTCTGATTCCCGGAAGAAGTCTTGATACCACGGAACATGATACGGCTGCCGGTCATCCGGTTTACGATGTCCGTCTTGGTGGTCTTGAAATACTTTGTGGTTCCATCCAAATCTATCTTTTCCATCATTTCAGGAATAATAGACATCCCGGCAGATACCATCGTGTAACGGGTATAAAGAATCTGGTGGACTATCTTCTCTGTGGAAGTCATTTCGAATGTCAGACGCTCAATGAAGGTAGAAGCGTTGAAAGACTTCCCCGAGCCACGGCCACCGGTGATGAGAATGATAAACTTCTCGCTATCGGTATATAACGGATGATATATCGCTTGGGGTACAATCATTTCAGTTTGTCTTTAATCCATGAGTCAATAGAAATTCCGTGGTCAATATCCTTTGGAATATCTGCATCTTCGTCCTGACGGCGTTCAACATTCCTCCATTCATCATCGTGATGATACAGCCAGACAGACATTGCCTGAAGGTTGGGAGCCAGCTCGCTTTCACTTACCTGAAGCTCTTCTTCGCCGGTCAGGTTTCCGTCCTGGTCTTTCAGCTTTCTTACTACAGTACTCTTGGTCTTGATACCGCCCAAAGCTACAGCAAGGAACTTGGCACGTACAGCGGCGGTGATTGTCGCACGCCCGCGCGCTAATACGTCAGTTATCTCCGAATATTTTGACTTCATTTCGTAGAAGTAGGTCGGATTCAGCCCGAGCGCGAATGCTATTTCCCGGTCAGTGAATCCCTTTTTGGCATACGTTTCTACCTGAGAAAGAAATTCCTCACCCCTGTAATCGAATTTTGGCTTTCTTCCTCCTGGATGTTTCTTATGTTGAGATTCACTTTTCATCATTTATTCCTCCCAAGGGTTTTCACCCTCTTCTTCGACGTATACTCGTTTCAATTTATCCGATATTTCACTGAGTTCATGCTTCATCTGATTTACATGAAACTCTGCAGGCATAGGTAACTCCAATGCTCCTATCAAGTTGTCTATTCTATCAATAACCTCACCAAATTCTTCTGATGCTTTCATAATTATTCAATTCTTTTTCAATTTTCCACACTTATCACAAATTTCATAGCGGAAATCTAATGGTCCTTTCCAAACATAATGATGGATACAAAAAAGATTCTGCCCAAAAAACGTCTTTAGCCAAAGAATAAAATCCCCTACCATATTTCATCCATTATTGTTGCCCATATAAATGCGGCGAGAAACAGGCTTATCACCATAAATATCAATTCCTCTCTTTGAGAAATAGCTATCTATCCTGGCCGCATATCTTTCCATTATAGACTTCGTTCTGTCTCTTATACTTCTTTGTCTGTCTGTACCAAGCCCGTATTGCCTTCCGGCGTTGTACATTATTCGTCTTGACTGTTGATACAACTGACTATATGTTTTTCTTCTAACTCGGCTTTCCTCCTAAAATTTCATGTTGTCATTCAATTCTTTCTATCTGTTCATCGAATACCTCACCCTTGATAAACTTGGAGTAGGGGTCGTAACCGAACCTTTCACAGAAAGCTGCCTTAGCTTCGAACGTGTCAAAGGAAAGCATCAGATAAGCATCCATATCCTGTGCCTGTTTCTGGGCTGCATTCTTCACCTGCTGCTTTACTTCTTTCATGTGAGCTACCTTTTCAGCTCTTTCCATCTGCTTTGCGGCTTTCTCAGCTTCTTTCTGCTCTGTGACAGGTGCCATCATATCCTCTAGGGCATCGGCAATAGAGCTTTCTTCTTCTGTCTGGAGAAGGAAATCACAGCCAATCATATTCAAATCAGCGGCCGTTAAACCGGCATCCTGGTAATCTATATCCGGAACCAACCGGGCCAAAGCGTCATAGTCCCATGAACCTTGCGCGTTAGGATTATTCATCAGGATGTTCAATTCCTTCTCCTGCTTTTCGTCTACATCAATGACATCAACGCGAATTCGGTAGTCGTTTTCCGGGAACTTCTGTAGTTCATCCATCACGCTCAGACGCTGGTGGCCGGAAACAACGGTTAATCCGGTCTGCTTGTTGACTACAATACCACCGACCAAACCGAACTTCTTGATGCCCCGCTTCAATGTCTTACGGGATTCCTCAGACAGTTTCCTGGGGTTATAATCAGCGAAGTGAATGGCGGAACGATTAAGTTCCACCGATTCACTCTTAATGTATTTGCTTAGTTCCATATTAGCCATTACTTAAACCTACTCCTGCAGCCTTGTGCATGTTTTCTGCAGCCCTTGAAATTCTACGAAATTGAGAATCTGTCGTTGCTCTGCTTCTTAATGCCTGAGAACGATTAAGAATAGCAACCTGTTGTCGATTATATCCATAACCAGACATTATGTTTTGAGCTGTATAGGGATTGCCTAAATAACTCATAGTCCTATTTGATATTCTGCTTCTGACTCTGCATTCCTCCTATTAATTTTGTTTGTTATTATGCTCCCAAAGGATTCTTTCAGCCATCGGAAACACTTTGTAAATTCTCTGTAAATCCTGTGGGTAATTTTTCTCCAGCCATAGCATACAATCCAAGTTAAAACCTACACCCGAACTGGCTTTGAGTGAATATCTAACTGGTTCAGGTAGCCTGTTCTGTCTCATGTAGGATAGAATATCTTTCTGCTTCCAGTCGGCCAAAGGATAACACAAGCCATTGTTCTCATACCCGTTAGCTTCATAACCTTTCAGCATTAAACGCCGATTCATACCGTCCGCTTTCTTCATGCCTAAGAAAGTATAATACAGCCCGTATTTAAGCTGCATAGCTTTCACTACATCGGCAAGTTTAAGTAGTTTAATCTTTGGATTTGCCACACAATACATACCACCACGAAGAATGTAAGTAAGATTCCAGTGTGGCACCTGTACAAACTCGATTTTGGGATATTTAGCTTTTACCCAACCTATCCACCTTTCAATATGCTCTAAACCTTTGACAAAATACATGAACACACAGACTATTCTGTCGAACCTTGGATATATCATGTCAAGTAAAACCAAAGAATCTTTACCCAAGGACAAAAACAGCAAAGCCCCGTCAGTCTTCTGTCTGACGAGGTCAATATGGCTGTATGTCCTTTCTTGCAGTGTCATTATCCGCCACTCATGCCAAGTCCTGTGCGGACGTTATAATACTGCTGTCTTCGGGTGATAAATCTGCCACCCTGAGAGAGACCACCATTCTCTGTAGTCAAACCTCTACGGCCACCACGGTAGCCACCAGTTGAAAATGTGCTTCTGTTTGTTCTGACTCAACGAAAATTTAAAGGGTTAAACATGCTTTTCAATAATTCTGCCAAGGCCATAAACGACCTGTGCTGCCAGATATATCTCACCCTGATAGGTGTATTCAATCAGATTGTGATTTTCATCTTCAAACAGCTCTATCTTTGCATCCTTGACTTCTACCAGTGCGCTGGCTCTGTCTTTATTGTAGCCTACAAAGAACTGGATAGCATCGTAATGCTTAGGCTGTAACACACCGTCTTTCTCGACACAATAGCCATCAGCGTCAAGCTGGCAGTATTTCTTCTGGGTTGTAGGTCTGATTTCTCTGAATTCTTGTGTTTTCTTGCCTGACAAGATTTCGTCAAAGAACTTCTGTTTGATGATAAGCGTAAGTATTTCCATAATCGTGTAAAGTTTAAATGTTAGTTGCGGGTGATGGATTCGAACCACCGGCCTTCACCAAGTCAAAGTGACGAGCTGACCACTGCTCTAACCCGCGATGGTATCTATACAAAGATACCCAATTATGAAGACAATTTTGAATAACAATTCAACGCATACGAAACAATTTGCTAATTGTTTGGTAATAAATCAGGGCCGTGTTTATTGATGATGCTTTCAACAATTTCTTTTGCACATTCTATACCGGATTTATACCCTCTGGCATAGTCTGTTCTTGTAGACAAGTAGCTTGTATCATTACCCAGCCACCCGATTATTTCTTGCAGGATTTCTTTCTCTTTCATACCCCATAACTATATTTTACCACTCCATCTTCAATCCATACAGACGATGCGTTATGTCTTTTCATAACATTATCTCTATAGACTTCATTCTCTGTAGATGCCTTTGAAAGCTCTCTTTTAACCTTCTTCAGTTCTGCTTCTAATCGCATGATTTTCTCTGTATCAGATTCGGTATTACATCCTCTAAATTGTGATACATTCATTTCTCTACATACTTCTAAATGGCATACAAAATCCTCTGTTATGGATTTAGCAATATCTTCATTCACTAAAATTCCATGCTCTTCTAAAATCTCTCGCATTACGTCAATATCTACATTTCTCATAGCTATCTTAAATTATCCGTTTACAACCTCTGGTATCTTATAATAGTCACTCTTTGACGCTCTGCCTTCGGTCAACCAGCCTATACCTACCCAGCATTTTATTTCACCGTCATGAATCACTCTATAACCTGCATCAACTACCACTTTGGGCGGATTTACGCTCATTTTTATGCTTCTTACATCTGATGCTTTAACCGTTAACTTTTCTCTTTTCATAACCATCTCAAATTAGAATAATACACACCGTTCAATTTCGTATAATCACCATACAGCTTTACTTTGCCTTTATACATCATGGCGAACTTAGAACTGCCAGCGGCAGCCATCATCATGGATTCTGTTACCTTTGATTCATAACCATATTTCATTACAAGTGGATAAACTTGCCCTCTGAAGAAGATTTCGCTGTCTGTCATATCATTTACCGACTGAATAGGCAAAACGCCGTTATGGGCAAAATAAACGCCATTCTCGACAAACGGGTGGCAGTTCCTTCTACACTTAGAACCATGTGTTGCCCACCTCATGTGAATGATGCATTTTTCTTCAATTTCAACCTTTGAAAGATGAGTTAAAAACTTCTGATAGTCCATCGTCTTATATCTATGCTTTGAAGAAACGAAGCCATAACCATGATGATTGATTCTCTGAACTTTATTTAAGGTGTCCAGAGTTGGCATCTGAACACCTTTTGGCTTATAGATAATACAGCACATATTCATTGATTTTAATCGTGCGAGGCTCATGCAAGAACCTCAGCACGTGATTTAAAGAATGACTTTTCTCTCGTTGTCAAGAAAGGTATCTCGTCAATTGAATTAACCTCTGAACTCAGTACGTTCTTTTTAGACCATGCTACCAGTTTAGCGCAGAAGTTCACCCAGTTAGAAATCTTTTCGAAATCAGTAGAACCTTGATGTTGTCTAAATTCTATTGTCCGATGTCGAGCGTAAGAACAAGCATTCACTTTATAGTATCTATTACCATTCATGACGCTAAAAACATCATGCTTTGTCATACATACGTCAAAGTTCTTGCCTTGAAGGGTTCTACACCACTGGCTGTTGTTGGCTCGTCTTGATCGTGCCATGAAGGTATCAATCACTCTCTCTAACTTCTGATAGTTTTCGAATACATTAATGTAGGCTTCATCAGAAAGATTTGCAGCCCCGATATGCACATGCAAACCTGTAGATATATTTACCTGTGCATTTGCTTCATTTAAAGCTTTGCAGCAGGTTTCTAGACTTTTCATACCCGCCTTACCAGTAAGAACCGGCGATACGCATTCGATAGGGTTTTCACCTCTGATAGAAGAATCTGAAACGAACTTATAATAGTGGTTGTTGTCAACGTGATTATAACCTTCATACTGAAAATTCTCATTGCGCTTTCTCTCATAAGGCTAGCAGCTACCAGGCATTCAATCTCTACGCCAAAGGTAAACTTATGAACCTCTCTGACTGGTTTAGGCAGTTCTGAAAGCAGAAGTTCAATTTCGTACTTTCTCAACCCTAACTTAATAAAAGCCTCTTTCTTTGCAGCCTTAGAACTTTTCATGTTCTTAATGTCTTGGATTTCTTCGTTCAATGTCTTCATAATCGTGCGTATTGAAAATTAATAATCGTGTGTAATTGCAGGGCTTTCGCCCTGCTGCTATTTACTTGTGTGAATCTCTAAAATCAAGTTCTACAATCTTGTGATATTTGTGTATCTCATACAGACCAGTTTCACAACCCATAGCTGACGCAAGTCTTACCGCTTCTTCTAAAGCAATCATTACGTCTGCACTAGCGTCAACAGCTTCATTCTTCGCCTTGTTATATTCTCTATCATTAACTGCTGAATCTTGAACCTTCTCAGCTTCTTGAACTCTTTTAAGAGCTTCATTGATAACTTTGATTTGTTCTTTAATCTCTTTGATGTAATCACTACTAATAGTCTTCATAATCGTATGTATTTAAATTGTTATTACTTCTTGTTTGATGATGCAAAGTTAAAGCAAACTTTATTATTTGCAATATTTTCGATAAAGTATAATTTATCTCTTAACATCATTTAATAAACTAAACTTTATCATATAGTCTTTTAATGATAAAGTTTACATATATTTGCAGAGCAATAACATTTAAGCAAACTTTATGAACTTACAATTAAAAGAAATTATGTCAGCAAGAAATGTAACGTCTACTTTACTTGCTGAAAAAGTTGGCATCTCAAAAGTAGCTGTCAGCAATATTGTAACTGGTAAATCATTTCCATCACTTGACACATTAATGAAAATGGCGGACGTCTTAAACGTAACCATATCTGAGTTGATTGGAGAAACAGAGTTTACAGGAACCGGATATGTCGTATGTCCTCATTGTGGAAAGAAAATTAAAATAGAGAAAGCGGAATAAAAACAAAAGCCGGAAGCATAACGCTCCGGCTTTTTACTTGATTAGTCCTTTGTTTTTCAACCTTTCTATAATTTGGTTGTAAAGATACTCTATATCCTGTCGGAAATCCTTATACTGCTGATAGATAAAAGAAACATCGGCGATATTGTTCGATATTACACACGGGGAAACATCCGGGAACACACCGGAAATCTCTGCCCGGATGCCGTTCGGCAGCCGTCCGCCGGCAAGCACACTGGGGGCGAAGAGGAACAACACAATGAAGAGGAACTTCTTTCGCTGGGTAACACTTTCCGGATTGGGCGGACAGTCCATCCCGGCCAACAGGTCCTTGAACCAGTCGTAAATCTCCGGGATGAGAGTAAAATCAGTCAGGATGGGGGAGGATAACTCCTGCTCGCGTTCTGATAATCTTGATTTCTGTTCACGTATTGATTTCAACTCCACGATTGATGAAAATTCTTTTGTCATAGCACGATTTATTTAGTTGGAAATTCTTATATTTGCATCATAATCGTGTGGGGGAGTTGGCTTCTAATCGTGTGGGCTGGCTCCCTTTTTTATTTTATGCCAAGTGGTATGCGTTCAGGATGGCGAAAGCGTAAATAATGACCGTAACAAGACTGTCCAGGAACACCGCCCATGCTCCTAGCTTTTGGATCTGACTGAAACTCATGGCCAGGACAACAAGGAAACACACCCACTGGCTTGAAAACAATCCTATCCCCAGCAATAAAAGTCCGATAGTATCCATGAATAATGCAACATGAAGCCACGGATGCGCCATCAGATACCATCTTTTTGATGTCTTATCCAGCTTCTGAAAGACTTTTACATGTCGGTATATGGATTTACATTTGAGCAGCTTCACAAGCTCGTACAGGGCTTGTATGATGATTAAGGAGTAGAATGCGTGTTTCATGGTCAGTAGCTTTTATCTCCGTGCTTGTACGGACGAAGTTCATTGTACTTCATCTTCTGCTTGATGTACCAGAAGATGTCGATATTTCTATCGTGGCAGAAAGCGAATATCTCATTCAGGAGGATAAATGGTTCATCCCTGTAGAAGTTGTCGGTGACATAGACACAGATTCTAAACATGGACTCCGTGAAGCTCATATCGGAATAGTCTTCCGTATCGCTTCCTTCGTAGTCGAAGCTATCCAAATCATATCCTCTCAATCCGGCCAAATCCAACATACGGATGCAGGCATCGGCAAGTTCTTCCTCGACAGTCCCTTTGATAAATGCCTCAAAGTCTTTCATGAATCTCCTTTTCCTAGTTTCTTCGGTCAATGGAACGCTATTCCCTTGCCATTCTTTGAACATTGCAACTTTCGCATGTTTCCCTTTCCGGTCTGCCTCCACCGCTTCCATAAGTTCGGATATGACCAGACAAAGGAAATGTTCGTCACTCAGGTTCTCGTCATGCCATCCGTGGGCTACTGCGCACTGGTAGGCCTTATCTCTCAATTTGTTTAAGTTCATAATGATTTTGATTTTAATAACTCACATATTTATCACTCTATTATTTAGATTGATTCAACTTAGATTCGTAATAGAATTTAGGTGATTTTTTATAATAGACTGATTATCAATGCTGTATAATGAGTGTCCTTTTTTATTTGAATGCTGATTTGTAGTTTCGCAGAAGCAGAAGCCAATCTCGCTTTTCGGGTGAAGTGTACCATGTCGGTAGACTGATATAATCGGAGGCGAGATTAATTATGAATTTCAAAAATTTACTCATGCAAGCTTCTGTAAAGGTATTGTACTTTATGTATCAGGAACAACTTAACGGTTATCCAATAGTCAAGCTATTGAAAGATTTATATGACATCATTTCATACTTGATTGAATAATAAGAATCCTTTTCCCAAAGATTCTTATTGATTTTAATTAGTTGGAAATAAAAATACCCGATAACCGCCACAAAGCAGTTACCGGGTATTCACAAAGCACTGATAAGGGCTGTCAGTAGAATTTTGAATCAAGTCATTTTATTCGTATATTTGAAAACAGAAACATTTAAAACAAAATAAAACATGGAAATAAGTATCAAGAACGAATCTCAAAGATTCTTACAGTTTTTAGAAGAAGAAAACAATACTAATATCATTTTCTCTGGGATATATGGTATTGTAAAGTCGTACTTCATTAATGATTTTTTCAATCATCAACACTCTAAAGAATATATACCAATCATTCTTACGCCTGTAAATTATTCTGTAGCCAACAATGAAGATATATTTGAATACATTAAAGCAGACATTCTATTACAGTTATTAGAAAAGGTTCCATGTGACTTGAAAAATTGCCAAATATCTACTTCTGAAGCAACCTACTATTATATCAAACGAAATTTAGTTTCTATCATTGGAAATATTTTATCAACAGCAGAAAAGGTAAGTTTTAAAACCGACATAATACATCAACTTTTAGAGTTAAAGAAAAACATAAAAAAATTCCAAGAAGAAAACTCATTATCAGAAGATAAAGAAATTGAATCATTTATGAATCAATTATCATACAAACAAGGCTCAATTTATGAAAGTAATATCATTACACAAATTATACAAACATTAATTTCTAATGCAAAAGAAGAAGAAAACCATAAAGAAGCTGTCTTAGTCATAGATGATTTAGATCGTATAGATCCCGAACATATATTTAGAATACTCAATATACTTTCAGCGCATGACGACTTTTGCCATACGCATGAACATAAGTTTAAATTTGATAAAACTATATTAGTCTGCGACATTGAAAATATCAGGAATATTTTTCACTCAAAATATGGGATGAATGTAGATTTTACAGGATATATTGATAAATTCTATAGCAAAGAAATTTTTTATTTTCAAAATGAGAAAGAAATAGCCAAATGCATTGCAAATCAAGTCTTAAATATTAAAGGGAATTTAATATCAGATAGATATGAGTATACATATAGTTGCTTTGTTTTCATTTTGGAAGCACTAATCATGTATAAGCAGATTAATATTAGAACACTTCAAAAATTATCTTATAATTATACATTTTCACAACATGTCATATGTGGTAAAAATAAATACATATTCCGGAGCATACCCGTTCACTTTCCGGCAGCTTATTAGGGTATAAAACCATACCTTAAAAGCGTAATTTTTATCCGTTCATCCCCTAAAAGGATGAAAAAATGGATAACCAGACATTAAAATCTCAATTTTTCCGGAGCATATCCGTTCACCTCCGAGAATTGCAGGTTGTAGCACCCTTTTTCCGGAGCATACCCGTTCACTTTAGACGTATGCTTTCAGATTTTCCGGAGT
>ENA-ORUX01001133-ORUX01001133.1-human-gut-metagenome-genome-assembly--contig:-NODE-1133-length-21670-cov-3.591487_pt1 | contig 21670 bp, 19 predicted proteins | sample MGYA00242087_ERZ509225 | MGnify/ENA primary metagenome ERZ509225 (study PRJEB26280, sample SAMEA2338864) | human gut metagenome | biome: human gut; feature: human-associated habitat; material: faeces... | reverse complement strand
AAAAAACACAGAAAAAGGGCAATAATAATGGCATATAAAGTGATTATACTCTATCAACTTTATATGCCATCTTACTTTTTAGGGACATTTACTGAATATCCCTAATTAGTACGTTTTCAGTGACAACGGTTAACTTCTGAAATTTTTGTACCCCTTGAAACCTAAAAAAATAAAACTAGATATGGTACACCTAGAAACTAAGAAAGATTTCAGTTTGAGCACATTTACCTATTTCTTTACCTAAAATATTAGAATGACTCTCCGCTCCGATCACATATATAAATCCCGTTCCCCGGAAGCAATTCGCTTATAATAATTCAGGAAAGTCGGCAATAATTTCTTATCTGTAAAGAAAGACATTCCCTCGATTTCCTGCAACTCTTTTTCGATCAGTTGCTCGCCGATCCGACGGGTTTCTGCCGAAGCATAATCATTCAGGTATTCACGGAAAGTCAGTACGGCATTCAGCTTACAGAATTTACCTTCCACTCCTTTTTCCAGCAAGTTCATGATCTTATCCCCGGTACGTCCGCAACGGTAGCCGGCAGTACAGAAAGAAGTGATGTAACCGTCTCCGGCCAACTCGCGGATCACTTCGTCCAAACTGCGTTCGTCGCCCAGCATAAACTGAACCTTATCGGGATTTTCTTCCTGTACCTTTTTCTCGGAATAGGCTCCGATACCGATTTTCGAAGAAGCATCCGTCTGTGTGCAACCATAATTGATAATTTCACGCCGTAATTCAGCACGCTCCCGGGCCGTGACAATCAAGCCTGTATAAGGCACGGCCAGACGCAACACCGTCACCAATCGGCGGAAAGCATCGTCCCTGACCAAATAAGGCGAATTTTCGCTCACAAACGATCCCAAAGCAGGCTGCATACGCGGAAAGGAAATGGTGTGCGGTCCGATACCGAACTGTCTTTCCAGGTCGTGAGCATGATGAACTAACCCCATCACCTCAAAACGCCAGTCGTACAAACCGAACAGAGCCCCGATAGCCACATCGTCTATCCCTGCATCCATTGCACGATGCATTGCGTACAAACGCCAACGGAAATTTCCTTTAATCGTATTGGCCGGATGCAACTCGGCATAACGTCCCGGATGATAAGTTTCCTGGAACACCTGATAAGTCCCGATTCCGGCACGCCACAGTTTCCGCAGATTCTCTATACTCATCGGCGCCGCATTGATATTGATGCGACGGATATTATTAAAGCCGTTCCCGGTAGGAGTCACCCGTTTGGTTGCATAAATCGTCGCCATACTATCGGCAATATAGTCGGCATCACTTTGGGGATGCTCACCATATACGGCAATCAAACGTTTATGTCCCTCATCGATCACAGCCTCCGTCTCCCGTCTCACCTCCTCCATAGTCAACACATGCCGTTTTTCAGCACAGTTATCACTTCGGAACCCACAATAGACACAACTATTTACGCAGAGGTTGGAACAATATAACGGAGCGAAAAAGACGATCCGGTTGTCATATACTTTCTTTTTTACCTGCAATGCGGCTTCACGCATTTCTTCCAACAGTCCCGGATCTTCTACATTCAACAACACAGCCGTTTCTTCCGGAGATAACAACTTTATATCCAGAGATTTCTGTAAAATATCCCGCACTTGCTGTTTATCCGGCTGACGATATTTTTCAAGATTACCGAAAATCGATTTTTCATCGATAAAGTCTTTTCCATTTACCAGATATTTTTCTATTTCAGCTGGTTTAATCACTTGCTGAACCCATTCTTTCATGTTCATATCGACTCATATTTCTATTATCTCACCGCCAATCCCCAGGCATCGGCAAATTGCGGATACTTCTTTCTGATCAGGAATACTTCATTCCAACAATCGGTGTGGGTATTGAAAGGGGCGGTAGTCACCCGGTACATGCCATTTTCGTTCCTCAGGATAGCACTTTCTTTAAATCCCATAAATACCAAGCGTTTTCTCAAATTTTCCACTCTTTGTTTACTCTTGAAACTCCCGACAATCACATAATAAGCCCTGATTGAATCACTTTCGGTATCGACTACTTTCTCCTCTTTTATAGGAGCCACCGGATCGACCTCAGGAGCCACCTCTTTATAGACAGTGTCTTTTTTCACCGGAACAGGTGCAATCATCACTTCCAGCGGTTCTTTTTCGGCTGCTTTTTTCTTTTTCTTATGGTCTTTATGTCCGAACAGTAAATTTATCCCGAAACGGGCATTAGCGGACTGTGTATTGGTATAATTGCAAGCCAATAAGTTGTCGGTTTCCAGATAAAGCTGGAACGGGCCGAGTTTTGCGGTCAGACCGGCACCGAGATTCACATAACTTCCCCGGGTAATGCTATATGAAACCGAAGCACTGACATTACGCATCAAGCGTCCGTTCACCGAAGCAGTCAGCGAAGGAATAAACATTTTATCAACTAATGAAGCCCGGAACAACCCTCCGACATAAAAGGTACGGTTCAACTGATAGGTAGCTCCTAAATACAATTTCGGGCTCACCATCGTAGTATAAGCTTTACCTCTGCTTCTCAGCTGCAAACTATCTTTCAATTGGTCTGTCAACTTCGTGAAAGCACTATCGATAGAAATATATCCCACATTGTCTTTATTCACACTATTGGAAATATCGGCCCCTTCCCAGGTAAACCGGGCATCCTGATAAAAATTATACCGAAAATCCTTATTTCCCCAATGAATAAAACCCAAATCCGTCAAACTGGCGAACAATTTAATTTTATCGTTGAATTGATATTCACCTCCCAAATCGATAGCAAAACCGGGATTTTTAGTATTCAGAAAATCCGCAACCCCGATGTCGTCGGTATTAAAGTCGAAATCGTCCCAATCGATCGGCTTGTTGGGTTCGAACGGCAAACCTGTCTGTTCGTTACGAATATTCACCGGAGCGGTGATCCTGATATTCTGCCGGGAATGTATCTTCATCGTTCCATCTTTCTCTGTCACCACATCCAATTCAGAATCCGTCATATGAGCATTCGCAATACCTGCAAGATATTTCAAACGCCCTCCGACGGTAAGCTTACTGTTCACCTGTTTCGACAAACCTAAAGCCACTTCGATATAGGAATTCAGATTGACCCCCAGCTTCCCGAAATCCATAGAGGGATGGTCCGTATTACCATATTTCAGGAAAGTGAACAAATCCTTGTTATAACGAAATAAGAAATCATTTTTCTGAGTGATATCCAAAGTCCCGTACCAACTTTTAGCTTTCACACCGATGGAAAGAATAGAATTTTCATTATTAAAAGCGATGTAATTCCGTTTATGCAATGATTTATAAAACTTATTCACATCCATATAAACCGAATCGTCCCGTTTGAACAACAAATCCTCGACGGTAAACGAAGAGTTCAGATAATTCACGGAAACGCCACTGAGCCCCGGCAGACCGATAAAGACTTTATACTCCGGCTGATAAGCAGGATTTAACCGAAATTGCTGCGGAAGATTTGATAAGAAATAAGATGTATTGTTCCCATCCTGAGCTTTAACAACACTACCTAATGAAAGGATTGCCAGCGCAATCAACAAAATACGCTTCATACACTTCTAATAATTTCAATCACCAATTAATCACAGATTTGACGATGTAAATGTATGTTAAATAAACAAGATATTCAATAAATCCTCCCAATTATATTTTATAAATTTTAATCTTCTTTTCCACTCCTTCTTTTTCCGCTTCAAATATCGTATCCCAACTCCAGCTTAGCCACATCGCTCATCCGGTCGGGCGTCCATGCCGGCTCGAAAACCAGGTTTACGGTAGCACTTTCTATACCTTCGACTTCCATTACCACATCATGCACTTGCTGCACGATCTCATCGGCGATCGGGCATCCGGGAGCCGTGAGGGTCATGTGAATGATCACTTCGGAAGGCTTTGGAAATTCTATATCGTATATCAACCCCAATTCCCAGATATTCACCGGAATCTCCGGATCATAAACCGTGCTCAATTTCTCAATAATCAGATCCCTTGTTATACTGGCAGTCATATCCATCCGTCTTTAATCGTTTAAAATTTCTTACTTCGTATTTTGCGAAGCTGCCTCAGCAGCAATTGCATAGAATTTGATCTGTTTCACCATCGCAAGCAGGCCATTGGAACGGGTAGGCGACAAATGCTGGGTCAATCCGATCTCATCGATAAAATGCAGGTCGGCTTTAGCGATATCCGCCGGCTTCTGTCCGGAAAAGACCCGGATCAACAATCCGGCGATGCCTTTGGTGATAATTGCATCGCTGTCAGCTGTAAAATACAAAAGGCCATCCTGCATATCGGCATGAAACCACACCCTCGACTGGCATCCCTTAATCAGATTTTCTTCGGTCTTATGTGCTTCATCCATCCCTTCCAGACCCGATCCCAACTCGATCAGATAAGCATATTTATCCATCCAATCATCATATATAGAAAATTCATCTATAATTTCCTGTTCTTTTTCCTCGATTGTCATTTTTATCAATTTTTATCCTATCCTTTACAAAAATATAAATATCAGGCCAACTTAAACATTTTAGCCACCCGGTGTAATCCTTCGCAAAACAGATCGATTTCTTCAGAGGTATTGTACATACCGATCGAAGCCCTTACCATACCCGTTACCCCATAATGTTGCATGACCGGTTCGGCACAGAGCTGTCCCGTACGAACAGCGATCCCCATTTTATCTAACAATATGCCTGTATCGGAATGATGTATTTCTCCCAATGCAAAAGACAGGACGGAAGATTTCCGTATAGCTTCGCCAAAAATCCGCATAGCAGGAACCTGCCGCATCCGCTCCATCGCATAGTCCAACAACTGCTGTTCGTAAACAGCGATCTCTGGCAAACCGAGGGATTCAACATAACGAATGGCTTCTCCCAAGCCGATCACCCCGATAAAATCGGGAGTTCCTGCTTCGAATTTAAAAGGAAGCTCGTTATAAGTCGTCTTTTCGAAATGTACTTCTTTGATCATCTCTCCCCCACCTTGCCAGGGAGGCATCCGATTCAGCAAATCCTCCTTACCGTACAACACTCCGACTCCTGTAGGACCATATAACTTATGTCCTGAAAATACAAAAAAATCACAGTCGAGCGCCTGCACATCTATCGGTATATGCTGAACAGCTTGTGCGCCGTCGACCAACACTTTTGCACCGATCCGATGAGCCCGGCCGATCAGCTCTTTTACCGGATTTACCGTCCCCAACACATTCGAAACGTAAGCGACTCCAACTAATTTCACCCGCGGAGTCAATAAAGTATCCAGTTGTGACAGATCGAGCTCCCCTTTATCGTTAAACGGAAGTACTTTCAATACCGCTCCTTTCCGTTCACAGAGCATCTGCCAGGGAACAATATTGGCATGATGCTCCATTTCAGTTACCAGGATTTCGTCACCTTCCCGGATAAAAGCTTCTCCGAAAGAAAAAGCCACCAGGTTGATGCTTTCCGTGGTACCCCGGGTAAAAATAATTTCTTTATCCGAACCGGCATGAATGAATTTCCGGACAATTTCGCGGGCTTCCTCATTGGCATCGGTACATTTATTACTCAAAAAATGGACCCCCCGATGTACATTCGAGTTGTACTTCAGGTAATATTCGTTCATTTTTTCAATGACTTGCAACGGCCGCTGAGTCGTCGCCCCATTATCCAGGTATACCAAGCGTTTTCCGTATACCTGTTCTTCCAATATCGGGAAATCTTTCCGGACTTTTGCAACGTCGAACATATCCGATTATTTTTTACATTGCATAATGCAATTATAACATTTCGATAATTCACCCCTCAGCCGCTTATCGATCAAATCATCGATTTTCACCCGCAGGGGTTCGAGTTTTACCCGCCGGATAATGTCGTGAGCAAACCCGAACATCATCATCATCCGGGCTTCTTCCGGACTGATTCCCCGTGAACGCAGATAGAACATAGCTTCTTCATCGATCTGTCCGACCGTCGCTCCATGGCTACATTTCACATCATCGGCATCGATGATCAGCTGGGGTTTGGCATTTATCCGGGCGGTATCTGTCAGCAATAAGTTGTTATTGGCCTGATAAGCTTCGGTCTTCTGTGCATCCGGCCGCACACGGATACATCCGCTGAAATTTGCCAGTGCAGCATCATCCAGAACACCCTTGAAATGTTCGTTACTCGTACAATGCGGAGCAATATGATCGATGTAAGAAAAGTTGTCGACAATCTGTTTTTTATCCTGGATATACATCCCGTACAAATGACATTCTCCCCCTTCTTCATTCAAAGCGACATACATATTGTTCCGGATAGTACCCCCGTACAAGGTCACCAGGTTACTTTCAAAAGTGGAATTACGGTGTTCTGAGACAAATAAAGAATTGATCTGGGAAGCCCCGAGATGTTGATTCTGTACCTGATAATATTCCATATGGGCATTGGGGCCCAAATATACTTCGGTCGTATTGTTGATTAAAAAATCATGCTCTGAAAGCGTGTGATCGCAAACCAGTACAGTCGCTCTGGCATTTTTCCCCAGTACGATCAGGTTACGTTGGAATCCCATCAGATCGGCCTTCGCCCTTAAGAGATTGATAATCTGCAAAGGGCATTCTAAAACGACATCGTCAGGGACATAAACAAATACACCGTCCTGTGCAAATGCCGTATTCAGTGCCACTAAGCCATCCCGGTGAGCGACAGGCGCATAGTGGTTATAATGTTTAGCAAACAGATCAGGGTATTTCACACTCGCTTCCTGCAAACCACAGATAACCACTTCCTCCGGTATTTCGGCTGCCGGATTCCCATCGAACCACCAACCGTTCACGGTCAATACGGGAGTGGTAACCAAATCCGTAACAGCACAGCGGAAAGTTTCGTTCATATCCACCTCCTGCCGGATATATTTCAACACGACGTTATAATCTTTGCCGAATAAGGGCAGCAGATTCAGATAAATATAATCTTCCTGTTTATTCGGGATTCCTCCCAAATCGACAAATTTACGGAATGCTTCCTCCCGGCAACCGTTCATTACCGCGCTGTTTCCTGCATCGAGCAGGGCCCGGCCTTCCCTGAACAAAGTTGCCAAATCGGTATTTATTTTTTCAAAATCGTTCATATCCGACTACTTACCTTTTACTTCTTCCTTGATCCAATCATATCCCTTCTCTTCCAGTTCGGCTACCAGCTCTTTGCCGGCGGTTTTCACAATACGGCCGTCATACAATACATGTACCACATCGGGTACGATATAGTCCAGCAAACGCTGGTAGTGGGTAATGACAATCGTGGCATTCTCCGGCTTTTTCAGTTTGTTCACGCCATTGGCCACCGTTCGTAACGCATCGATATCCAAACCGGAATCCGTTTCATCCAGAATAGCTAATTTCGGTTCGAGAACCGCCATCTGAAAGATTTCGTTTTTCTTCTTTTCTCCCCCGGAAAAACCTTCATTCAGGGAACGGTTCAGCAACTTATTGTCGATCCCGACCAATTCCATTTTCTGGCGGATCATCTTTAAGAAATCCCCGGCCGGATAAGGAGGCTGTCCATGGTATTTACGAATCTCGTTTACTGCCGTCTTCAAAAAATTCACCGTACTCACTCCCGGAATTTCTACCGGATACTGAAAACTAAGGAAAATTCCTTCCCGGGCCCGGTCTTCTGCCGGCATCTCCAGCAGATTTTTACCATTGAATTCCACTTCTCCCTGGGTAACCTCAAAACGTTCACGACCGGTAAGCACAGCAGAAAGCGTACTCTTTCCGGCACCGTTCGGTCCCATGATTGCATGAACTTCTCCGGCTTTGATTTCCAAATCAATGCCTTTCAATATTTCTTTGCCATCTACCGAGGCATGTAAGTTTTTTATCTTTAACATAATCTCACTTCTTTCAGAATGAATTTACTTTTTTTATTCTTCTCCCTTTTACTTGTTACCTTCTCCTTTTTAGGCTCCAGCCTTTAGCTTTTTGCTTTTTAGCTTTTTTACCCCACACTTCCCTCCAAACTGATCTGCAACAGCTTTTGTGCTTCCACCGCAAACTCCATCGGCATTTTATTGAGGACATCACCGGCATAACCTTTGATAATCAAGCCCACAGCATCCTCGGTCGAAATTCCCCGCTGGTTGCAATAAAAAATCTGGTCTTCGCCGATTTTAGAGGTTGTCGCCTCATGTTCTACCTGAGCCGTCGAATTCTCGATTTCCAGGTAAGGGAACGTATGTGCCCCACATTTGTCCCCCAGCAATAAAGAATCGCACTGAGAATAATTACGGGCATTTTGGCAGCTCTTCACCACTTTCACTTTTCCCCGGTAAGAGTTACTGCTGAACCCGGCGGAGATACCTTTAGAAACGATCCGGCTACGGGTATTGTTACCGATATGAATCATCTTTGTACCGGTATCCGCCTGCTGATAATTATTGGTAACCGCTACAGAATAAAACTCACTTACCGAGCCATCTCCTTTTAAAATAGTGCTGGGATATTTCCAGGTAATAGCCGAACCGGTCTCTACCTGAGCCCAGATCAAACGGGCATTTTCGCCCCGGCAGATTCCTCTTTTAGTAACGAAATTATAAATTCCGCCTTTCCCGTCCTTATCCCCGGGATACCAATTCTGTACCGTACTGTATTTCACTTCTGCATTTTTCTCGACGACGATTTCCACAATCGCTGCATGCAACTGATTTTCATCGCGTTGAGGAGCGGTACAACCTTCCAGATAACTCACATAAGCCTCATCTTCAGCAACAATCAGTGTACGTTCGAACTGTCCTGTATTCCGGGCATTGATCCGGAAATAAGTAGACAATTCCATCGGACAACGTACCCCTTTAGGAATATAGACAAACGAACCATCGCTGAATACGGCCGAATTCAAAGCAGCAAAATAATTATCATGATAAGGCACGACAGTCCCTAAATATTTCCGTACTAAATCGGGATGATTTTTTACCGCTTCTGAAAAAGAACAGAAGATCACTCCGCGTTCAGCCAGCGTATCTTTAAAGGTAGTCTTTACAGAAACACTGTCCATCACAGCATCGACCGCCATTCCGGACAGGGCCATTTGTTCGCTCAAAGGAATCCCCAGCTTATCGAAAGTAGCCTTCAATTCCGGATCGACCTCTTCCCAACTCTTCGTCTCCTTCTGTTTCGGAGCTGCATAATATACGATATCCTGATAATTGATCTCAGGAATATCCAGTTGAGCCCAACGGGGCATCTTCATCGTCAACCAATGCCGGTAAGCTTTCAACCGAAATTCCAGCATCCAATCCGGTTCCTCCTTCTTGGCGGATATGATCCGGATCACCTCTTCGTTCAAACCTTTACCTATCGTATCGGTTTCGACATTCGTCACAAACCCATACTTATATTCACTTCCGGTAACTTCTTCTATAATATTGTCCATAAAACCTATTGAAACTTGAAAATTGCAACTTGAACCTAAATTCAAAGCCAATCTTACGATTATAATCACAAAAGTAAGAAATTTATTTAACACACATCCAGAGTCAAAGAACCAAAAGTTAAAAAAGTCTGTCCGACCGTAGAATAAAATCCGGAGGATGGTTGATCTGTCTGTTAATTTACACTATTTTTGCAGAAGATAAGCTGTACCTCGGCATAACTTTCAAGCAAGCTTGAAGATTCTGCTCCCGGTTTGCATTATCTTTGCCCGTATAAACAGATCATCAACAAACATACGTTCAATTTTACCATGTCCAATTATACAGAACTTTCTACATTAGGAGAATTTGGTTTGATCGACCACCTGACAAAAACGATTCGATTACAGAATCCCTCTACCCTGAAAGGGATTGGAGACGACGCAGCCGTCCTGGATTATGGCAATAAAAAAATCCTCGTCAGTACAGACATGCTGATCCAAGGTATTCATTTCGATCTGACTTATACCCCCCTAAAACATTTGGGATATAAATCGGTAGCCGTCAATGCCAGCGATATCTATGCGATGAACGGCATTCCGAAACAGATCACGCTCTCCCTCGCTGTCTCGAACCATTTTTCTGTCGAAGGGCTGGAAGAGTTTTATGCCGGCCTATATCTGGCCTGTGAAAAGTACGGGATCGACCTGGTCGGAGGCGATACGACTTCTTCTAAAACCGGCATGTGCATCAGCATCACGGTATTGGGAGAAGCCGATGAACAGGATATCGTCTATCGGAATACAGCCAAAGAGAATCAACTGATCTGCGTCAGCGGAGACCTGGGAGCAGCCTATATGGGATTACAATTGCTGGAAAGAGAAAAATTAGTTTTTCAGGGAGACGAAAATGCCCAACCCGATTTCGCCGGTTATGAATATATCCTGGAACGCCAACTGAAACCGGAAGCCCGTAAAGATATCGTTCAACAGTTTAAAGAAAAAAATATCCTTCCGACGGCCATGATCGATATCTCGGATGGGCTGGCTTCGGAAATCATGCACATTTGCAAAGATTCCGGGATCGGTTGTAACATTTATGAAGAAAAAATACCGATCGATTACCAAACGTTCAAAATGGCGGAAGAGCTCAATATGAATGCTACGGTATGCGCCTTATCCGGAGGAGAAGACTATGAACTCTTGTTCACCGCTCCTTTAGAGCATTACGACCTGCTGACCGCTATGCCGGGAATCAGCGTGATCGGCCATACCTGCAAAGCCTCTGAAGGATGTTATATGACTACCCGCGACGGGAATACTTTCGAATTAAAAGCCCAGGGATGGCAGAATTTTTCTTCAACAACGGCTGCCGGGGAAAGTGAAAATAAAAAAGCAAAGGAGGACAGATGAGCAGAGATTTAGAAGATGTTTTACGGGAAATCGGGGAGCTGAGTAATATACATGCAGACCGTAAAAAACTGCGGGCCAACTTGCGGGAGATCAGAGACCACCGTCTGGCTTATTACAATCAAAGCAACGAAAAGGAGTTGCAGGCCGAATTTTCAGATGCCCTGTTTAAAATTCTTTTACTGGAATTAGATGAAGAAGAAGAAGAAAGCATCGAGATAGCAGAACTGGCTTATCTGGGCTTGGGGCATATTTTCAGACGACCGGAATTACCGACCCCCGAGCTTTATAAACGCAGGTTATCGCTTTTGCATTATTTCTGTGATTATTTTACCGATTCCATCATCGAAGTATTTCTCTCCAAATATCGGGAGGACAACATATTACAGGCGAGAAGTCTGGCTATCGAATGTCTGGAGAAGATGCAGTTGTCGGATATGTTTTATCTGGAAGAAAATGCAACCGATTTTATCGACGGAGATGAACAACTATCGGATGCTTGCAACGGTATCGAAACAGATCCGCGTTTATCTGAGGAGGAAAAAGCCAATGCAGCCTTACTACACAAGGTTTTATACGCTTACCTGAAAGCCAAATACAAAAACTGAGAGCTTTGAGCTCTCAGTACCCTTCTCAATTAATGATTCGGATTAAATCTCCTTTCGCCACCCCGGGGAGAAAATGAACGATGACCTCTGTTTTCACCTTCTTCTCTCGGACGAGCTTTTTTCACTACTATCTTTCTTCCTTGAAATTCCGACTCGTTAAGAGCATTAATAGCATTCATTCCTTCGGTTTCATCCTCCATTTCAACGAAACCAAAACACTTTGAATTGCCGGTTTCCTTGTCCATAATTACTTTTGCTGAAGAAACAGTACCGAATTCTCCAAAGAGAGTTGCGAGATCGTCACCTGTTGTGGCGGAACTCATTTTTGCTACAAAAATATTCACAATAAAAAATATTAAAAAAATGATTAAACATATAGAAGGGTACGTAGAGCTATATTTTTAGTTACAAAAACACAAAACTAAGATTCTTCTATCGACACAAATATAAAGTAAATTATTAATACTCAGAAAAAAAATCTCCCGATAATTTACAACAATAAAAATATTTTCATTTTTTCTTTGCATTTTATTTGCACATTCCAACAAAAGCTCTACCTTTGCACACGCAATGAAACGCTGGTGGCATAGCTCAGTCGGTAGAGCAAAGGACTGAAAATCCTTGTGTCCCTGGTTCGATTCCAGGTGCTACCACTTCCCGATAAGCAGTTACATAAGTAGCTGCTTATTTTTATATTCCCCCCGTTCATGGAGCAATCGAAATCCGATAGTCAAGCATAACCGGATTACTATCGCTTGTAATACCAACCGATAGAGACCACAGCCGACACGATGCACACTCATTTACGGTAAAAGTAAGTTCTGTAGCTCCCCGATCGAATCTACCACATAATCCGCCCCAGCAGTTTCCAGTTCTTCCCGGGAGCCATATCCATATACACACCCAACCGAACTCACTCCCGCATGCTTCGCCCCGAGTATGTCGAATTTACGGTCACCGACCATAATTACTTCGGAAAGAGATACAACCTCATTAGTCTTCAGTACATAATCGATCACCTCTTCTTTAGTCGAGCGTACTCCGTCCAAAGTAGCCCCTCCGACAAAGGAAAAATAAGCGGCAAGCTGAAAATGATCCAATATTTTCCGGGCGAATACTTCCGGCTTAGAAGTAGCCACCATCATGGTCTTTCCCGCCTGACACAAACGATCCAACAACTCAGGCATCCCCGGATATACCTCGTTTTCAAGCCAGCCCACAGTCGCAAAACGTTCTCTATACTTCAAGATCGCTTCTTGCGCCTGAGCTTCGGATAAACGATAGAATTCCTGAAATGAATCCAACAAAGGCGGTCCGATAAAAGGACACAACTCCTGCAAATCCTTCACCTCAATCCCCAAATGCCGTAAAGCATACTGCACACAGGTGGTAATTCCTATCATCGGATCGGTCAGCGTCCCATCTAAATCCCATAAAATATATTTACAATTTTTTTCCATTATTCCTCTTTTAAATTCGAAAGTTTACCTGCCTCAACGTTACTTCGTTCCTGATCAGTGCCGCCTTTCAGATTTCTGATTAGCGAACCTTCAGTTCTGATGGGGGGAATTTTATCCGGAACATAGTTCCGCCGATCAAGGTAATGCTAATCCGAATCCGATGGATAATACCATAATTCAGCTTTTTCTACAAAGATAATCTTAAAATAGCAAATGACAAGTCCGGCAGACTTTCAGCGATCGAAAATCTACCGGACTACAATCCTCCCCTCCAGCCTGTCAATTGATCACAAACGCTCTTCCAGCCATTCTACCAACTGATGTTTATCTTTTGCCTGTCCGATGATCTTTTCGTCAGGCCCGATCAAAATCAAAGTAGGCAAATAAGGTGCGGCATACATCGTGATCACCCTGGCCGGTTTGTATGGCTCAGGGAATTCATCGATTACCTGTTTCCATGGCAATTGATCCTGTTCCAAGGCTTTCAGCCAGTCCTCCCTGCGGCTGTCGTTGGTCACTCCCAGGATCTCGAACCCTTTATCCTTAAAGCGGGCATAAATCTTTTTCATTTCGGGGAACGAAGCCCGGCAAGGGCGACACCACGAAGCCCAAAAATCCAGCAACACGTATTTACCCCGCAAATCCGACAAAGCCAACCGGCTTCCGTCCGGCGTCTCCAGCGAAAAATCGGGAGCCGGTTGCCCCGGCCGTACCCGCTCGCGGATAGCAATCTCCTCGCGCACCTCTGCCGCCATAGGACTATTCTGCACTTTAGGATCCAAAACGGAAAATACTTCCTTCAACTCTTCCAACGTCATATCGTTCCACATCATCCGCAGATTCAAAACGGACGACTCCACCGTGCGGTTTTCCCGTATAAGCTCCAACTGCCGTTGGCGTACAGCTTCGGAAAAGCGTTCGGACAAAGGCTCCGTTTCGTCCTGCAATTTATAATAGGCTTCGGTATCCGTATTCCTCAATCCGGCCATTTTCTGTTGTGCCTCGGCATATTCCTTGTGCTCCGGGGCTTTTAATATCTGCCCGTATACTCCGGCGATCTTCTCATACACTTCCTGGTTCAAACTCCCTTCCACCGTTTGTCCGCCGATCGAACGGTAGCCATACCGTTCGATCACATCTTTCCAGGCAGCCATCACCCGGATCGGGGAATTCTCTGCAATAAATCCCAGACTTGCCGGCTGATCGCTATCAGGACACACCTTTACAGTGACGGAAACCGGGGATTCCAAACGCCCTTCGAACACGAATTTTCCATTCCGCATATTCACCGTATCTCCCATCGTCGGTTCCCCGAAACCTGCCGATTGTAACAATATGGCTTTTCCGTCACCAGCCCCTTCAATGTTGCCGGTAATCCGGTAACCGTCTGCCGGGGCTGTGCAAGCAGCCACCCCAAAAAGGATACCCCCTATTATCATTTGTGTTTTCATATCATAATTTTTTATTTATTTCAATACAATTTTTTTCTCTGTCGGAGTCATGCAAATCATATGTTTCAAATCTTCCATCCTAGCCGCATGATTTTTCATCGTTTCCACGTTCAGGGCATAAGCCCGGCGGGTAGCCGAAAAAGCACGAAGCGTAATATCATGCCGGGTAATAATGCGGTCGTTGTATTTGCGGGCGACCGGCGTTTGGCCGGCAAAACCGGCAATATACACCACAGCATTGGCAAACACATCCCGGGCCTCATCCGTCATATCGTCGGGCGAAGCAGCAAATCCCCAGTGGAGAAAGTTACCATGCCTTCCGATCACCACAGCATCCCATGTCTTACCCGAAACGCCACCGGAAATTATCTCAGCTTCAGGCGAATCCTCGAAACCACCGGGCCGCGACACCATGCCCACACGGATGCCCCGCTTCGACATATACCCTTCTTTCTGCACCCGCCACATCGGTAAAGAATCGGGAGCTATGGTATCATCGATATAAGGCAGCGTCCGCATCGGTTTCTTCACCATCGGACGGTCGAAGTCGGGAGGCAAATAACCGGTTTTTTCATACCGGGTCAGGCGGCCTGAACTATCCCTTTCCATAATGCCCGGCAGGATAGGAGCCGGCCGACCGTCCATCACCGTTACATCATAATTGTCCGACAATTCCGGCCGGTAGGCTTGGGCCCGGATCACCGTCACCTGCCGGAAATAGCGTTTCAACATCTTGTCAAAGGAAGCCATACGTTTCGCACTGCTTTGTGCCAACACCGCCGAATCGGGACGGTTACCGACATAATCGACATCCGGCGAACCGCCGACATACAACACTTTCAGGTTACTTTTACGGATCCCGGCCTGTAAACCTCCGGACAGGCACAAACAAAGCACTATACCAATGATTGTTTTTATTTTCTTTGTATTTAATTCCCGAATACTTCCTTCAATTTTTCATCCATTTTTTCGTGAGATTCTCCACCTCCCCCATAACGTCCGATAATCATTCCTTCTTTATCGATTAAAATTTTCGTCGGTAAAGAGTGAATTCCATACAGCTCGCTGATATCTTCCGAGCGATCGAAGTCTTTTCCATCGAACTTCAATCCACGCAATACGTGATGAAACATCCCGATGTCATCTTTCTTTACAGCTGTCCGCCATTTAGCCTCGTCCGGATCGTCGTCGGACACACACACCACTTCCAGGCCCTGATCTTTATACTTTCTATACAATTCTTTCAAATGGGGATTACTTTTCCGACAGGGAACACACCAACTGGCCCAGAAATCGATAATCACGTATTTTCCCCTGAGGGTCTGCCAACGAAAACATTTCTCCGTCGATATCCTTTTTGCTGAATATGGCAGCAGGACTGCCCGGAGAACCATTTTTCAACTTTTGAATTTCCTGATATACTTCTTGCCCCAGCTTACTTTTCTTTACCCGTTCACTCAAACGATCGAAAACAGCCTGTGCTTCGGGATAAGTCATGGAACTGACTTTATATCTCAATTGTCCTGCAGTCACATACGAATCGATATGTGTTGCTATAAACCGATCAGTAATTTTTCCCATTTCTTCGTAAAACGGCTCCATTTTATCTTTGATTTCGGTAGACTTTTCAGGATCTTTCTCTTTTCTATAAGCATCGTTCAAAGCCTTCATTCGATTCCGGACAGCTATTAACTCTTTATTCAACGCCTGCGCTTCCTGTCCGGTTAACGAACGTTTAATCTACAATTATCGTCTTGCCTTTCACCTCGAAACGGACATGGGAAGTTTTTTCAATGACCTTCAACATATCGTCGATTTCCCGATAACGGGGCAGGCTTCCACTGAAATGACGGTTACGGGAAATATTATTACGGAAAAAGACTTCGATATCGTACCACAAAGACAATTCATCCATAATCTGTTCGATCGATTTATCTTCAAAAATATAGACTCCTGATTTCCAACCGATATAATTAGATACATCGACATTTTTAATCTCGGTCTCACCGATCAAGCGATCGAACTGCGCCAACTGACCGGGCTTCAGCATTTTTTCAGCGGATCGTTCGGTTTTTATCGAAACAGCTCCCCGTACCAAAGTGGTCTGTACATAATCGGCAACCCGGGTATTGATATTAAACTCCGTCCCATACACCTTCACCTCGATATCGTCCGTCACGACAACAAAAGCTTTCTGCCGATCGTGAGCAACCTGAAAATAAGCTTCTCCTTTTAAATACACCCTTCTCATATCTCCTGCAAAATGTACCGGATACTTCAATTCAGAAGCGGAATTCAACCACACCCTGGTCCCATCACTCAGTACAATTGCATACTCACCTCCCCGAGGTACGATCAACTGATTCTCGGTATCTTCAATCCCTGCAGTCAGCGTATCGGAATAAATTAAACCATGATTACTGTTTTTAGCCTTTACCCCCTCTCCAATCTCGACATCAGCGGTTTCCGGATTCAGATTTACAGTCTTTCCCTCACCGGTTACCAAAATAGCCTTTTGTGTTCCGGGCAAAATAGTCGCCGTCGGCCGGTTTTCGGTCAATAAGGGCTCTTTTACGGATGAAGTCACCTGCCACCATAAAAAGCAAGCCATCCCTACCGACAAGATACACGAAGCAGCCAGCCACCCCCCTATCCGTACCATCCGGTGCCTTCTTTTTCTACGTTCTGCAACGGTTAACCTGACTTCGTAGGAAGCTTTGAACCGACGAATTCGTTCTTCCGTAGGCCGGAAACTTTCCGGAGAACACAAAAAAGTTTTTATTTCCCGGTAAAATTCCCGGTGTTCCGAAGATTCATCCAACCAAGCATTCAGCAGGTTCCGTTCTTCTTCAGATATATCCGATAATACACTCCGCTTTAAAAGTACCCAATCGATCTTCATGATCTTTAATTTTAGATACCTCTTAAACACGAAAAGATAAAATTTGTTTACAGGAAAAGTATTTTTTTAAAGAAAAGGAGTAAAAAAAAGAATAACGGCCAGATCATATTCCGCAAAACGCTGCCTTAACATCTCCATACCCCGGTGAGTTTGTACCCTCGCAGTACTTTCGGAAATATCGAGTTCTTCGGCTATTTCCTCAAATTTTTTCCCTTCAAAAAAACGCCGCCGACACACCTCCCGGCATTTTTCGGGTAACTCCAGCATCACCTCCTGAATTTTCCGCAACACTTCTTCTTCCTCTATCCAATCGACATTATCCGACCATAGACAAGCTTCCGCATATAAATTCATACGCCGGTCTTCCACCTTACGGTCCCGCAAATAATTAAAACAACGATTCCGCACACTATTAAAAAGATACGACTTTAAAGAAAGGTCGTAATTCAGGATTTCCGATTTTTCATACAGACTGATAAAAATTTCCTGCACAATATCATTAGCCACATCCTCCCGAAACACAACGCGGACAGCAAAGGTAAAGAGCCGCTCGAAATACTTATCGAACAATATCGAATAAGCTTTCCGATCGTTCTTGCGTAAATATTTTATTAAAATTTCATCTTCCACGCCTCACCAGAATATTTATCATCTATTTTTACAAAAATATCTTAAATTTCCAATCGGGCAAGAAAAATAGTGCAATTTTTTGATACAACAATTACAATAGTCCAAACAGGGGCAATATCAGATTTTATCCCTGAACCGTCCCAAAATAAGAATAATCATTTCAACATCTGATCGATTTGCTGATTGATAAATTGTAATTCTTCAGGAGTCAGGATTATATCGGCAGCTTTCGCATTCTGAATCGCCTGCTCCGGATTGCGGGCCCCGACCAAAGCAACGGTAATTCCGGGATGTTCGATCGTCCAGCGGATCACCAATTGTCCGAGAGTCGCTTTTTTCTCATCAGCCAAAGGTTGCAATTTTTCTAAAAAAGCATTCGTTCTTTTAATGCTTTCGTCTGTAAAAAAAGGGTTTTCTTTCCGATGATCGCCTTCAGCAAATCGGTATCCGGGTTGCATCTTACCGGTAAGTAAGCCACGTTCAAGCGGACTATAAGCGATCACCGATTTTTCATTACGGATACAATAAGGTATAATATCCCGGTCCATCCCCCGATTAACCATACTATAAGGAATCTGATCCGATACCAGATCGATCAGTTTAGCGGCATCTTCCAACAAAGCAGCATCATAATTACACACACCTGCATAACGTACTTTTCCTTGCTCTATCAAACGCTCTACTGCCTCGAAAGTCTCACTCAAAGGAGTCGTAGCATCCGGCCAATGGATCTGATAGAGGTCTATATAATCCGTACCGAGCCGCCGCAGACTGTCTTCACACTCTTTGATGACACTCTCTTTGCCGGCATATTTGTAAATATCTATAGGGTTGTCCTGATTATCTTTGCTTTTAAAAGCGAATTCACCTTGTGGCAAATCCCATCTCATACCGAATTTGGTCAGAATCTGTACCTGATCACGGGGAATACCCCGGATAGCCTCTCCAACAATCCGCTCACTCTCGCCTTGTCCATAAATCGGTGCTGTATCGATAGAAGTCACTCCACCATCGTAGGCCGCTTTTATGGCTTTTACAGCTTCGTCACGATTCGATTTTCCCCACATCCATCCTCCGGCAGCCCGAGAGCCGAAGGTGATAGCGGATAAGGTCAAGTCAGTATGGGCTAATGTTCTATATTCCATAATAGTTTTATCATCGATTGAAAACCCTTAAAATACGAAATAACCACCTCAGGAGTTACAACTTATATTTCATCACAATCTCACATTGTTCCCCTTCATCCAAAGCCAGATGGATAAAACCATTCTGAATATCATGCTGTTGCCGGTCTACTTCTACCCGTTTCACTTGCTCCGGAATTTTCAACTTAAAAGCAGATTTTACCCTGGAATGTAAAGTCAGCTTCTCCAGCCGGCCGGCTTTCCAACTTGCATCGACGACACCTCCCCCACGTACACACAAGCCTTTAAAACTCCCCTCTTTCCAGACAGCAGGCAGAGCAGGCAAAACCTCGATAAATCCCTGCTGGCTCTGAATCAACATCTCGGCAATACCGGCACAACCGCCTAAATTACCATCGATCTGAAAAGGCGGATGGGCACAAAACAAATTGGGATAAGTTCCCCCGCCGGTATAATCTACTTTACCGCCGGTAACCACCGGTTTCAATAAATTTTTAAGCAATTCCAAAGCTTTGTCTCCCTCTTGCAACCTGGCCCAGAAATTTATTTTCCAAGCCATCGACCAACCGGTACCTCCATCTCCACGCCGTTGAAGTGTCTTACGGGCAGCTTCGGCCAATTCCGGGGTTTTGGCCAGGGATATCTGATTCGAAGGATACAAACCGAACAGATGGGAGACATGACGATGCCGGGGATCCACTTCCTCATAGTCTTCAAGCCATTCCTGCAAATATCCCCCTTTCGGACTGATTTGCATCGGCGGTAATTTATCCAACGCTTTCTCCAAAGAATCCGCAAATGCAGCATCTATCTCTAATAAGCGGGCAGCCTGTATTGTATTAGAAAATAACTCCCTGATAATCTGAGTATCCATAGCCGGCCCCATACAAACACTGACTTCCTTTCGGGTACCAGGCATATAAAAAGCATTTTCAGGCGAAGAGGAAGGGGCTGTAACCAGCCACCCCTGTGTAGGTTCCTCGATCATAGAAGAAAGGAAAAAACGGGAGGCTCCGCTTAACACGGGATAGACCTCCCTGAGGTACTCCTGATCGAGTGTGAAAGCATAATGTTCCCACAAATGCTCACAAAGCCAGGCCCCGCCGGTATTCGTGGCTCCCCAGGAAGCATGTTCTCCCGGAGCAGTAAAACGCCAGGGATTCGTCATCATATGAGCCACCCAGCCCTGAGCTCCATAAAAAGAATGAGCGGTGACCTCACCCGAAGTCACCAAATCCTTTACCAGATTTTTCAACGGAGTATGCAATTCCGATAAATTGACGATCTCTACCGGCCAATAATTCATTTGCAAATTGATATTCAGGTGATAATCGCCATTCCAAGGGGTTTGTACACTATTCGCCCACAATCCCTGCAAATTCAAAGGAAACGAATTTTCCCGCGTACCACTGATCAACAAATACCGGCCGTACTGAAAATACAAAGCGACCAAACCGGGATCTTCTTGTTCCTGAAAACGGGCCAAGCGCTGATCGGTAGGCAAAATATCCTGCGGAGTTCCTAAATCCAATTCCACGCGGTTGTATTTATATCGCCAGGCAGAATCATGCCGCTCCAACAAATAACCATAATCCATATTACCGGCAATCTGCATCAATTTTTCGACCCGCTCCGGGTAATCTGCCGCCCAAAGACTTGTCCCGGCGGACACCAGGACATAAGCCGTCGTCGCTTCTTTGACATGTATACAAGCCGAATCGGCCACTTGCCGGCCATCTGCAGTCCATACTTTCAGCTGCACCATATATTTCGTTCCGGCCTTCCCTTTCCCGTTATCCAATTGTCCTTCCATATAAACCACCCCATCATTAGCATAACAAGTGTAATTTTCAGGTCGGTCGATAGCAACATCAAAATCCAGCATTCCTTTCCGGTCGGCAGTCAACTTCATGATCATCACATCTTCTGTCTGGGAAACGAAATATTCCCGCCGGTATTTCACCTTACCTTTCCGGAAACAGGTCCAAGCCAAAGCTTTGTCCAAAGATAATCCTCTCTCATAAGCGGAATAACCGACATCGCTACTATCCGGGAAATGATATTGTAAATGCAGATTACCTAACAATTGAAAAGCGCCGTAAGGAGCGTTCGCCCCCTGTCCGAAAGCCGATCCTTGTCCTCCGCAAGCAAAGTGTTTATACATCAGTTCCTGGGCCTCATCGTTTTTTCCTTCCAATAACAGCCGGCGAATCTCAGGCAGATACTTCAAAGCTTCGGGATTACGAGTATCCTGAAAACTACCGGACCACATCGTAATATCGTTCAGGACGATAGTCTCCTGAACGACTCCCCCATCGGGCATCATCCCCAAACGTCCGTTTCCCAAAGGCAAAGTTTCCTCCCACCGCTCAGCCGGACGGGTATACCACAATTTAAGATCCGGTCGGGGCTGACAAGAACATACCGGGTAGATAAATCCCAACCAGACCGCCCATTGTACGAAAGTCATGTGTTTCATCTGTTCTGATTTAGCCGTTCCTAAGAATAGACAAATATATTTAATAAACGGTATTTATGTACATGTTTACATTAAATGTAGAATTATTTTGGTCCTTGTTCGTCTTCGGTATTCGTGTTCGGGGACCCGGTCGCTTCTGTCGGTCATCTAGCTTTTTCTTTCACTGACCGGCGGAACT
>ENA-ORUX01001107-ORUX01001107.1-human-gut-metagenome-genome-assembly--contig:-NODE-1107-length-22011-cov-3.608672_pt1 | contig 22011 bp, 17 predicted proteins | sample MGYA00242087_ERZ509225 | MGnify/ENA primary metagenome ERZ509225 (study PRJEB26280, sample SAMEA2338864) | human gut metagenome | biome: human gut; feature: human-associated habitat; material: faeces... | reverse complement strand
CTCCCTCCCGGATACCGCACCAGTAAAGCATTTCAAAAGCGTAAAAGGAAACAGGCTTGTCCATCATCTCAAATGAGAATTTCTTGTATTCTTCTTTCGTCCAGAATAGCATTTCCTTGTGTTCCTCGCTTCCCATATTTCCCGCTTTGGCGGCAGGATTGGAACGCAACTCATAATACCGTACCGCATGATTAAAGATAGCGGACAACTGATTGTGCAGCGTTTTCAGATAGGTCTGTGAGTATGGCTTTTTCTTTTCGTCCCGATAGGCAAGCATCTCATTCTGCCATGCGATAACCTCTTTTGTGGAAATCTCGCTGATTTTCAGCTTGCCGAAATAAGGTAAAATCTTCGTGCGGATGATATGCTCCTTTGTCAGCCATGTGTTCTCTTTCAGACGGCTTTTCATATCCCGGATATACAGTTCGGTAAAGGCTTCAAAACTCATATCCATATCCGAAGAGTTCTGCAACTGGAACATTCGCTCCCATTCCTTTGCTTCTTTCTTGGTAGCAAATCCACGTTTGCATTTCTGCTTACGCTCGCCTTTCCAGTTTACATATCTCGCCATCACATACCATGTTTCATTGCCCTCGTTTTTAAATACCGGCATTATTCATCCTCCTTTCCTTATTCCTGTCCTGCCTTATAGGACATAGTGGTATCCCCTTGGGGATTTCCTGCTCCGTAGAGCCTTTCATAGAAATACTGGCGGTTTACCCGTCCTGAAATAGTAATAAAGCCTTTTGCTTTCAGTTCCTCATTCAACTGGCGGATTAACTTGTAGGCATACGGCTTTGATACGCTTAGTTCCTGTGCCACTTCTTCGGCACAAATAAATCTGTTTTTCATATAATCAGTCCTTTCTTTTGTTTTTGATTGCCGTTCTATCCGAATGAAGTTCCAGCAGGTATTCCCTGTTCGGCACTGTGCTGTCCCGATATATCGTAATATGTCAGGCGCTCGCTTGCTGTCTGGCAAGGTCTTTGCGGTTTATACTGTTCGGACGGTCATTTTGTTTTTGCTAAACTTATTTGTTTAATTTCGAACTTATTATACTAAGCATATTTGTTTGTGTCAAGTGGCTTTTCGGAAAATATTAAACTTTTTTGTTTTGTATTATCTTGACTTCTCCTAAACATATCTGCTATACTCATTGTAAAATACATACAAGGAGTGGACACGTTATGGCGATTGGAGAGAGAATACATTTTTTCCGCATTCTGCGTGGGATGACGCAGAAATATCTTGGTACGATTGTCGGCTTTCCTGAGCGAAGTGCCGATGTACGTTTAGCACAATACGAAACAGGAACAAGAAAACCGAAAGCGGAACTTACTGCTACACTGGCACAGGCTCTGGATGTTTCCCCTCATGCCCTCGATGTGCCTGACATTGACAGCTATATCGGACTGATGCACACTTTATTTACCCTTGAAGATTTGTACGGTCTAACAGTCAGTGAATCAGACGAAGATATCTGCCTGAAAGTCGATACTTCCAAAGACAAGGACGCTCACGAACTCTGGAAAATGCTGTATGCCTGGAAAGAGCAGGCTGACAAGCTATCTTCTGAAGAAATCAGCAAGGACAAATACGATGAGGGGCGTTACCACTACCCGGAATTTGATACTACGCAAACATGGGCAAAAGTTCCGTCACAGAAACTTAGCAACGCTCTGGTCGGAATATTCCAAGACCGACTCAAACCAGATAAATATGGATTTATTTGTTGCACAACCACCTATTAATCATTCTCTAACCCTAAAGCCACTGGATTACAAGGATAATGGCTCTCATACAACCGTTATCAATTTGTTATCAAAAGACTTTTAAAAATGCTGCAAACCCGTATAAACGCTGGATTTACTAAGTATTTTTGTTTATTCAAACTAAACTACAATTATTGTAATACCCGAAACACCCGAAAATCACTTCAAAAAACAAAGGTGCTACTTCCTGACGTCCTTTTCCGTCAGGCAATAGCACCTTTGTCATATTTTATCTTATTTTTACAGATAGGAGTATCCCATCAGCGATTCATCTACCGCCTTCGCAGCTTCTCTGCCTTCGCGGATTGCCCATACTACCAGGGACTGACCTCTGTGCATATCTCCTGCTGTGAAGACTTTGTCTACAGAGGTCTGATACTGATCTGGCTTTGTATCTACGTTGGTTCTTCCGTTGATGGCTACCTTAAATGCGTCTGTTACATATTTCTCACTGCCAAGGAATCCGGCTGCGATGAGAACTACATCTACAGGGATGACTTCTTCAGTACCTTCTACCGGTACCATCATCATTCGTCCGGTCTTTGGATCTTTTTCGCTCTTTAATTTTGTGAGTTTTGCCTGGCAGACATTTCCGTTTTTATCTTTGATAAATTCTGTAACAGTAGTCTGGTATACTCGTGGATCATGTCCGAATACTGCGATAGCTTCTTCCTGGCCATAGTCTGTTTTGAGGACTCTGGGCCACTGCGGCCATGGGTTGGATGGTGTTCTTTCCACTGGCGGCTTCGGCATCATCTCTAACTGGATCACAGATTTGGCACCCAGACGGATAGAAGTTCCCACACAGTCATTTCCTGTATCACCACCACCGATGACCAGAACATTTTTTCCTTTGGCAAGTTCATATGGAACTTTGGCAAAATCAGAGTCCAACAGCGCTTTTGTTACCTGTCCCAGGAAATCTACTGCGAAATAAATTCCTTTTGCATCCCGTCCCGGAACTTTAATGTCTCGTGGATTGGATGCTCCGCAGGCAAGGATGACGCGGTCGAACTGTTTCAGAAGTTCTTCTGCTTTGATGTCCTTTCCTACGTTTACATTTGTAACGAATTTCACTCCCTCTTCTTCCATAAGATGGATTCTTCTGTCAACAACAGCTTTGTCCAGCTTCATGTTAGGGATACCGTAGCGGAGAAGTCCGCCTACACGGTCTTTTCTTTCAAATACAGTTACACTGTGACCTCGTCTGTTCAACTGCTGAGCTGCTGCCAGTCCGGAGGGACCGCTTCCGATGACTGCGATGGATTTACCTGTACGCACTTCCGGGATCTGCGGAGTTACCCATCCGTTCTCGTAGGCTGTCTCGATGATCGCACGTTCATTTTCTTTTGTGGAGACCGGTTCTCCGTTTAAATTACAGGTGCAGGCTGCTTCACAGAGTGCAGGGCAGACACGTGAAGTAAATTCCGGGAAGCTATGTGTCTTGCTCAGTCTTAAGAATGCCTGTTTCCAGTTGCCTGTATAAACCAGATCATTTGTCTCAGGTACAAGGTTGTGCAGAGGGCAGCCGGATGCCATACCGCCGATCATCATACCTGACTGGCAGAACGGGACACCGCATGCCATGCAGCGTGCGCCCTGAAGTTTCTGTTTTTCTTTATTTAAAGGTGTCCTGAATTCTTTGAAATTTGCAATGCGGACCTTTGGCGGCAGAACCTTTGCCGTCTCTCTTTTATACTCTAAAAATCCCGTAGGTTTTCCCATGATTTCCTCCTTTTCGCCGCACCAACCGCGGCAATACTGGTATGGCCCACGCCACCTTTTTATTTATTCTAAAAGATGACGGGGCAACATTGATAAGTTCACACGATATATTCAATTATTATCAATGTTTAGCGCCAATACTTTCATAGAACGCTTCCATCTGTGCCTGCTGACTGTTGAGTCCTTTTTCTTCCAGTTTCGCACTTAAAGTGATCATCTTCTTGTACTCATTCGGAATGAGTTTCTTAAAGTGCGGCAGATAATAATCAAAGTCAGCCAGAACTTTCGCACCAAGTTTGGAGCCTGTTGCTTCTACATGAGCTTCAATCAGATCGCGAAGTTCTTTTTTGTCATATTTGTTTTCCACTTTTTCGATGGAAATCATGGCTTTGTTCAGGTTCTTGTAAAGAACATTATCCACATCCAGTACATATGCGATACCGCCGCTCATACCTGCTGCAAAGTTCTTGCCAGTCTTACCAAGTACGACTACGCGGCCACCTGTCATATATTCACAGCCGTGTTCTCCTACGCCTTCTACAACTGCAGATGCACCGGAGTTACGGACTGCGAAACGCTCACCTGCAACACCATTGATAAATGCGGTACCGCTGGTTGCACCGTAGAGGGCAACGTTACCTACGATAATGTTCTCTTCTGCTTTGTATGCAGCTTTCTCCGGAACTTTCAGAATCAGTTTACCACCGGAAAGACCTTTTCCGAAGTAGTCGTTGCTGTCGCCGGTCAGTTCCAGTGTCAGACCTTTCGGAATAAATGCACCGAAACTCTGTCCGCCGGCACCGTTGCAGTGTACAGTGATAGTGTCATCTGCAAGTCCGTCTTTGTTCTTTCTTGTGATCTCTGCACCAAGGATGGTTCCGAATGTACGGTCAATGTTTGTCAGGTTTACAGAAAGCTCTGTTTTCTGACCTTTATTGATGGCATTTACGCATTTCTTAACCAGAACCTTTTCATCCATGGTCTTTTCCAGTTCGAAGTTATATACGGCTTTCGGGTCAAAAGTAACTTTCTGGTCTTTGCCTGCGAACGGATTGTTCAGGATTGCACTTAAATCTACTTTACCCTGATGTGGTTCTGGTACATTGTCTGTCTGAACCAGAAGATCTGTACGTCCAACCATTTCGCTGACTGTACGGAATCCCAGTTTAGACATATACTCTCTTAATTCCTGTGCGATAAAGCGCATGAAATTCTCTACATATTCCGGTTTACCTTTGAATCTCTTACGAAGTTCAGGGTTCTGTGTTGCCACACCAACCGGGCAGGTATCCAGGTTACATACACGCATCATAACGCATCCCATGGTTACAAGCGGAGCTGTTGCAAAACCAAATTCCTCGGCACCCATTAATGCTGCGATCGCAACGTCACGACCACTCATAAGCTTACCGTCTGTCTCAATGCGGACACGGTTTCTCAGACCATTCTTGAGCAGTGTCTGATGTGTTTCTGCAAGTCCAAGTTCCCATGGAAGTCCTGCATTGTGGATAGAACTTCTCGGAGCTGCACCTGTACCTCCGTCATAACCAGAGATCAGGATCGTCTGTGCACCGGCTTTTGCAACACCTGCTGCAACTGTACCGACACCTGCTTCAGATACCAGTTTGACAGAAATATCTGCATATTTATTTGCATTCTTAAGGTCATAGATTAACTGTGCCAGGTCCTCGATAGAATAGATATCGTGGTGCGGTGGCGGGGAAATCAGGCTGACACCAGGTGTGGAATGACGGGTTTTGGCAATCCACGGATATACTTTCTTTGCAGGAAGATGTCCACCTTCACCAGGTTTTGCACCCTGTGCCATCTTGATCTGGATTTCTCTTGCAGATACAAGATAACGGCTGGTTACACCGAAACGTCCACTGGCAACCTGTTTGATCGCGGAGCATCTGTCATCGCTGCTTCCTGCGGAATCCAGTCTTTCGTCACTTTCACCGCCCTCACCTGTATTGGATTTTCCATGAAGGTGGTTCATGGCGATCGCCAGTGTCTCATGTGCTTCCTGTGAAATAGAACCATAGGACATGGCACCTGTCTTAAATCGTTTTACAATATCATCTACGCTCTCCACTTCTTCAAGTGGAACCGGAGTCTCAGCAAACTTAAAGTCCAGAAGTCCTCTTAAGTTTCCGTGGTTTTCTTTATCCACCAGATCTGTGTACTGTTTGAACAGATCGTAGCTTCCAGTCCATGTGGACTGCTGCAGAAGATGAATAGTCTGAGGATTGTAACGATGTTCCTCTCCCTGGCTTCTCATCTTGTGTGCGCCTACGCTGTCCAGAGTCAGGTCTGTAGGAAGTCCTAACGGGTCAAATGCTTCTGAGTGAAGCTTCTCTACATTCTCTTCGATGTCTTCCAGTGTGATTCCGCCTACCCGACTGACTGTACCAGTAAAGTATTTCTCGATCACATCTGAGGAAATACCGATTGCCTCGAAGATCTGAGATCCCTGATAAGACTGGATGGTGGAAATACCCATCTTGGAAGCAATCTTTACAATACCGCTGATGACTGCATGATTGTAGTCATCTACTGCTGCATAATAGTCTTTCTCCAGCATATGACTGTCGATCAGTTCATGAATGGTCTCAAGGGCAAGGTACGGGTTGATGGCACTTGCACCGTAACCAAGTAAGGTTGCAAAGTGATGTACTTCTCTTGGCTCACCGGATTCCAGGATAATTGCAAGGGAGGTACTCTTTTTCGTCTTTACCAGGTGCTGATGAACTGCGGATACTGCCAGAAGTGACGGAATCGGCATATGGTTTTCATCTACTCCTCTGTCTGAAAGAACAAGGATGTTTGCACCCTCGCGGAATGCTTTATCTACTTCTACGAAAAGACGATCAATAGCTCTCTCAAGCTTGGTGCTCTTATAATATAAGGTAGAAACAACTGCTGTCTTGAAGCCCTCATGCTTGAAGCTCTTGATTTTCATCATATCTGTATTTGTCAGGATCGGGTTATTAATCTTTAATACCTGACAGTTTTCCGGTTTCTGCTCCAGCAGGTTTCCGTCTTTACCTACATAAACACTTGTGCTGGTAACGATTTCCTCACGGATTGCATCAATCGGAGGGTTGGTAACCTGTGCAAAGAGCTGTTTAAAGTAGTCAAATAATGGTCTGTTCTGTTTGGAAAATACTGCAAGCGGGGTATCCACACCCATAGCTCCGATGCTCTCTGCTCCGTTTAACGCCATGTTTCTGATGGAAGTACGGTACTGCTCATAAGTATAGCCGAATGCTTTCTGCAGACGTGCTCTCTGCTCAGGTGTATATTCTTCCGGTCTTTCGTTAGGAATCTTGATGTCTTTTAACTGTACCAGATGACTGTCCAGCCATTCACCGTATGGCTGCATTTTTGCATAGCCCTCTTTCAGTTCATTGTCATCGATCACTTTTCCCTTTACAGTATCTACAAGAAGCATTTTTCCGGGATGGAGACGCTCTTTTAATACGATCTTCTCTTCCGGAATTGGCAGAACACCTACTTCTGAGGAAAGGATCATATAGCCGTCAGAAGTAATATAATATCTGGATGGACGGAGACCATTTCTGTCAAGGACTGCACCCATAACATCACCATCAGAGAACAGGATAGATGCAGGTCCGTCCCATGGCTCCATCATAGTTGCATAGTACTGATAAAAGTCACGTTTTGCCTGGGAAATGGTGTCATTGTTTGCCCATGGTTCAGGGATTGTGATCATCACTGCAAGCGGAAGTTCCATACCGCTCATTACCAGAAATTCCAGTGTATTGTCAAGCATTGCAGAGTCGGAACCGTTTCTATTTACAACAGGAAGCACTTTGTGAAGCTGTCCCTCCAGATATGGTGATTCCATATTTTCTTCTCTTGCAAGCATCTTATCTGCGTTGCCGCGGATGGTGTTGATCTCACCATTGTGTACCATAAAGCGGTTAGGATGTGCTCTCTCCCAGCTTGGGTTTGTGTTGGTACTGAAACGGGAATGTACCATGGCGATTGCAGATTCATAATCCGGGTTCTGAAGGTCTTCGAAGAAAGTACGAAGCTGTCCAACCAGGAACATACCTTTGTAAACGATGGTACGGCTGCTCATGGATACTACATAAGTATTATCATTACTCTGTTCAAACTCACGTCTTGCAATGTAAAGCATACGGTCAAATGGAAGACCTTTTTCCACATCTTCCGGCTTTTTGATAAATGCCTGCATAATACATGGCATACATTCTCTTGCCTTGTGTCCAAGCACTTCCGGGAATACCGGGACCTGACGCCATCCGAGAAGTTTCAGACCTTCTTTCTCAAGAATAATCTCAAACATCTTCTTTGCCTGTGCACGTTTGATCTCGTGCTGCGGGAAGAAAAACTGTGCGATGCCATATTCTCTCTCATCGCCAATCTCAAATCCCTCTTTCTTACAGGCTTTCTTGAAAAATTTATGGGAAATCTGGAGAAGGATACCTACACCGTCACCAGTTTTGCCTTCTGCATCCTTACCTGCGCGGTGTTCCAGATGTTCTACGATCTTTAATGCATTTGCAACAGTATCGTGGGTTTTCTTGCCTTTGATATTGACAACTGCTCCGATACCACAGTTGTCATGCTCAAATTCAGACCGGTACAGACCTTGCTGTTGCTGCTGTTCTCTCACTTCTTTCATAATCTCCTCATCCTTTCTATTTCTGCTGCTGTTCTTCGCTTATTTTCTTATCGACGGCCGCCTGGATGAATCCTCTGAATAAAGGATGTGCATGATTCGGGCGGGATTTGAATTCCGGATGGGCCTGAGTTCCTACATAGAACGGGTGCCCTGCGATCTCGATCATCTCTACGATATGATTATCAGGGGAAGTTCCTACGATATTCATTCCCTTCTCCTGAAGTTCTTTACGGAATGCATTGTTTACTTCATAACGATGTCTGTGGCGCTCATGGATTTCTTTTTTGCCAAAGAGTTCATAGGATCTGGAACCTTCTGCAAGAATACATGGATAGCTTCCAAGTCTTAAGGTTCCACCGATATCTTCGATATCTTCCTGATCCGGCATTAATGCAATTACCGGATGCTTTGTCTCCGGATTCAGTTCAATACTGTTTGCATCTTCGTATCCAAGTACATGACGGGCGAATTCTACAATTGCCATCTGCATTCCCAGACAGATTCCAAGATATGGAATCTTATGTACTCTTGCATACTGTGCTGCCAGGATCATTCCTTCTGTACCTCTGTTTCCGAAACCACCCGGAACCAGAATACCATCTACATTGTGAAGCTGCTGATCCAGATTTTTCTCTGTCAGTTCTTCGGAATCGATCCAGTCAAGCTCTACCTTGGCTCTGCAGGAAATTCCGCCATGTTTCAGTGCCTCTACTACACTGAGATATGCATCATGAAGCTGTGTATATTTTCCTACAATTGCGATCTTTACTGTTTTATTCGGATTTCTCAGACTTTCTACCATTTCCTCCCAGTCACTTAAATCCGGTTTTCTGTTTTCAAGACGGAGACTTGAAAGAACTACATCTGCAAGCTTCTCTCTTTCCATTGCAAGAGGAGCTTCATATAAATATTCCACATCCAGGTTCTGAAGTACATGTGATACAGGTACGTTGCAGAATAAAGCGATTTTTTCTTTGATGTCCTCTGTCAGCTCATGTTCACTTCTGCACACCAGTACATCCGGCTGGATTCCCATTCCCTGAAGTTCCTTTACGCTTGCCTGTGTAGGTTTTGTTTTCAGTTCTTCAGATGCCTTTAAATAAGGAATTAATGTTACGTGGATCAGGATTGCATTGTCATGTCCCACATTGAGCTGGAACTGACGAATTGCTTCCAGGAACGGTTGGCTTTCAATATCACCGACTGTTCCTCCCACCTCGATAATGGCAATCTTGTTTTCCTCCGGTGATTTGGCGCGGTAGAAACGGCTCTTAATCTCATTTGTAATATGAGGAATTACCTGTACGGTACCCCCGCCGAAATCCCCGTGACGTTCTTTCTGAAGAACAGACCAGTAAACCTTACCGGTTGTCACATTGGAATTTTTATCAAGACTCTCATCAATGAATCTCTCATAATGTCCCAGATCCAGGTCTGTCTCTGTACCATCGTCTGTTACAAAAACTTCTCCGTGCTGAATCGGGTTCATGGTTCCGGGGTCGATATTGATATAAGGATCAAACTTCTGCATGGTTACCTGGTATCCTCTCGCTTTCAGAAGACGCCCCAGAGATGCAGCTGTGATTCCCTTTCCAAGACCGGAAACAACTCCTCCTGTAACAAATACGTATTTCACTGCCATTTTGATTTCCTCCTCCATCATCCTTTGTTAATAAAAAAGCGTCAGATGCAGCTATCAGAGGGCACTTGACCCATCTGGTATTCTGCATCTGACGCCTTTGTCAGATCATCATATCTTCTATAATAATATGTTCAATTGGCTTTCTTTAAAAATATGCTATACTATAAAACATTTTTTTTCGTTTGTCAATAATGAATTTCCCGTTTTTAAGCAAAAACAAATCAAATAAGTTCCTTCTGATAAACTATGAAGCAGTTATATTTTATGGAATTACTCTGAACACAGTCATAATACAGAAAAAACGAATCTGTAGAAGTTCATCTTCCAGACCCGTCTTCTCTGCAATAATTATTCGGTTATAAAAATGCAAAATTTATGCAACTGCAAATTTCTTCAATGTACGATCAAATTCCCGGCTCTCCCCGTGGCAGTCTACTGTCAGTTCTCTGGTCAGATCCAGACTAAGTACACCAAGGATTGATTTGGCATCAATTAAAAATCTGTTGTAATAAACATCAATATCAAAATCACATCTGCTTGCAGCATTCACAAATTCCTGCACCTCTTCAGTTGCATTTAACTTGATTTTACTCTGTGACATCGTGATCACCCTTTCTGAAAACATTCTTTGTTTTTTTCTATCAGACGCCCATATTATGTTCCACATTTCAGAATTTGTCAAGTTTTTAAATTTATCCAATTTTCATAAAGCGCAGGGGTTCTATTGTGCATTTTGTTCGTTTATATATGTTTTCACAGCATTATTTTATACACTATGTATGATTCCATTCTATATTGGTTTTACCATTATGTGAGATTGATTCCATATATCATCGACAGGTTTCTGCATTTTTTATGAATTTTTGCGACTTAACACTTCACAATATCTGCAAACTCCGCATTTGTATAATCCGGAATCTCCATCGGATAATTTCCATCGAAGCATGCCTTACATAAGGGCAGGCCGCCCGCCATTCCTTCCAGATAATCTGTCTGCATGTAGCCAAGAGAATCTGCTCCGATCATTTTACAGATTTCCTCTGTGCTGTGGCTGGCTGCAATGAGCTGATCATTTGACGGCACATCCGTTCCGAAATAGCATGGATGTAAAAATGGCGGTGAACTGATACGTACGTGCACTTCCTTTGCTCCCGCCTCTTTTAACATGTGGATCAGGTTTGCAATGGTTGTTCCACGAACAATAGAATCATCCACCAGAACAATCCTCTTATCTTTTACAACAGATTCCAGCACACTCAGTTTCAGATGAACACTGGACTCACGTTCTTCCTGAGTCGGTTTGATAAATGTTCTTCCAATATAGCTGTTTTTATAGAACGCAAATGCAAACGGGATTCCTGATGCTTCGGAATATCCCTTTGCAGCAGGGAGTCCGGACTCCGGTACACCTGTTACAAGATCTGCCTCTACAGGATAAGACTTGGCAAGAGATTTACCGCCGCGGATTCTGGCATCATAGACCTTCACCCCATCAATGGTACTGTCAAGTCTTGCAAAATATATATACTCAAACACACAATGCGCGCGTTTTGCAGCAGCAGACGCAAGCTCTTTATTTGACTTCAGTCCGTCTTTTGTGATCGTAAGAATCTCACCCGGCTCAATGTCACGGATAAATTCCGCACTTACAGATGTCAGAGCACAGCTCTCAGAAGCAATAACATAAGCATTTCCTCTTTTACCGAGACACAATGGTTTCAGTCCATATGGGTCGCGGACTGCGATCAGTTTTCTCGGGCTCATAACTACCAGACCATATGCACCTTTGATCTTCTTTGCAGTCTTTAACACTGCCTCTTCTACTGTTTTAGAATGCACACGTTCTCTTGCGATATGGAACGCAATAACCTCTGAATCTGTAGTTGTATGGAAAATCGCTCCATTCTGGATCAGTTCCCATTTCAGTTCCGGTGTATTAACCAGATTTCCGTTATGTGCAAGTGCAAGAGTTCCCTTTACATAAGACAAAACAAGGGGCTGTGCATTCTCTGCAACAGAAGCTCCTGTTGTGGAATATCTTACATGACCAATACCAATATCCCCCTCATATTTACGGACAACATCCTGTCTGAGAACTTCACTTACAAGTCCTAGATCCTTATGAAACTTCACATTTCCACGCTCTCCCTTAGTATCAGAAACTGCAAGTCCGCAGGATTCCTGTCCTCTGTGCTGCAGGGAAGTCAGTCCATAATATATGGACGGAACTACATTGCCGCCATCCAGATCATAAATTCCAAAGACGCCGCACTCTTCTTTTATTCCAGCCATCTGATTTCCTCCGATCGTATTCTCTTGTCTGACTTTAACTTTACTTTCAAAACCCGCTGACATTGTTTTCTTATGTTTGGTGGGTTCCAAAATCAAATTATAATAATAGAAACAAATTTGTCAACCTATCCTTTTTTTGCCATATCTCAAAAATTTTTTCAAAAAAAGTGCTTGACATCTGTTTTCATTTCGTTTATAGTACAGCACATAAAGCAAAGGCGCTTTGGAAAGATCTACAGAGATCTCATCCAGGGCGCTTTTTCGTTTTATAAAACTTTCGTTTCATAGAAAATGTTCGATGAGGAATTTTCTATGAGACGAAAACCGCAGGCAGTCACAATGGTGATCTGCAGCGGCACTACACATATTCAGAAAATATTGCAAACCGAAAGGAGAGTACCTATATGGCACAGAATATCCCTGAACTGTACGGCAGCCTGGTCTTCAACGACAAAGTAATGAGAAGTAAACTGCCAAAAGACATGTACAAAGCATTAAAGAAAACAATCGAGAGCGGTACACACCTTGAACTTGATGTTGCCAACTCCGTTGCTGTTGCAATGAAAGAATGGGCTACCGAGAACGGCGCCACTCATTATACTCACTGGTTCCAGCCAATGACAAACGTAACTGCAGAGAAACATGACAGCTTCATTTCTCCTACAGGAGATGGTCAGGTGATCATGGATTTCTCAGGTAAAGAACTTGTAAAAGGTGAGCCGGATGCTTCCAGTTTCCCGTCAGGCGGTCTTCGTGCCACATTCGAGGCAAGAGGATATACAGCATGGGATCCGACATCACCGGCATTCATCAAAGACGGAACCCTTTACATTCCTACAGCATTCTGCTCCTACAGCGGAGAAGCTCTTGATAAAAAGACTCCTCTCCTTCGTTCCATGCAGACACTTGATAAAGAAGCTACAAACCTTCTCCATATAATAGGAAATAAAGATATCAAACACGTAAATACAACTGTAGGTCCTGAACAGGAATACTTCCTGGTAGACAAGGAATTATACAAACAGAGAAAAGACCTTGTATTCTGCGGACGTACACTGATCGGTGCTCCTGCTCCTAAGGGCCAGGAAATGGAAGATCATTACTTCGGTGCTCTGAAACCTCGTGTCGCAGCTTATATGCATGACCTGGATGTAGAGCTCTGGAAACTTGGTATTCCTGCCAAAACAAAACATAACGAAGTTGCTCCTGCACAGCATGAGCTGGCTCCTGTATTCGATACAACAAACGTTGCGGTTGACCACAACCAGTTAACAATGGAAGTAATGAAGAAAGTTGCCGACAAGCACGGACTTGTATGCCTTCTTCACGAGAAACCATTTGAGGGAATCAACGGAAGCGGTAAACACAACAACTGGTCTATGATCACAGATACTGGTATAAATATCCTTGATCCGGGAAAAACACCTGCTGAAAATACACAGTTCCTGATTTTCCTGACAGCTGTTATCAAAGCAGTTGATGAATACGCAGATGTACTTCGTATTTCTGTAGCAAGTGCAGGAAATGATCACCGTCTTGGTGCAAACGAGGCTCCGCCTGCTGTTGTATCCGTATTCCTCGGTGATGAACTGACAGAAGTATTAAAATCTATCGAAAATGACGAATATTTTGCAGGAAGCCGCGCAGTCCAGATGGATATCGGTGCAAAAGTACTTCCACATTTCGTAAAAGACAATACAGACAGAAACCGTACTTCACCATTCGCATTTACAGGTAACAAATTCGAATTCCGTATGCTTGGTTCCGAAGCTTCTGTTGCAAACCCGAACATTATTTTAAACACTGCTGTTGCTGAGTGTGTTCACCAGTTTGCAGAACAGTTAAAGGATGTACCGGAAGACAAGATGGAGGATGCAATCCACGAACTGATCAAGAAGACAATTATTGATCATAAATGTGTTATCTTTAACGGAAACGGTTATACAGACGAATGGATCGAAGAAGCTGAGAAACGAGGTCTCTTTAACCTGAAATCTACACCAGATGCTCTTCCTCAGTGGATCGCAGATAAAAATATTGAACTCTTTACCAAATATCATATCTTCACAAAAGAAGAAATTGAATCCCGTTATGAGATCTGGCTGGAATCCTATTCCAAGATTCTTAACATTGAGTCCAATACTATGGTTGAAATGGTACAGAAGGATTTCCTTCCATCTGTATTCGCATATATCGACAAAGTTGCAGCTACTGCTGTTGCTAAAAAATCAGTTGTTTCAGATGTCAGCACAGCTTCTGAAGGAAAACTGATCAAAGAGCTGTCACAGCTTGCTGATGAGATTTCCACAGGTCTTGAGACCTTAAAAGCAGACACTGCCAAAGCGCTTGCTACAGAAGATCCTCTGGCTAATGCAAAAGCATACCAGACAGTTGTTCTTTCTGATATGGATGAACTCAGAAAGTCTGTAGATGCAGCAGAAACTCTGATTCCGGATGCACTGCTTCCATATCCTACATATGACAAGCTTCTGTTTTCCGTTTAATTAACAGGTAATAACAGGGGAATATCTTTATGAACTCTACTTCATAATTCATTATCGATTTCCTCATCCATTAATCACACGATATTTTGATGTTCTCCTGTTTTACATATAATTTTGATTTTAAACTGCATTGCATACAGTCATACGAAATGTCTTTTCTATTACATCAGTTATGCAATACACTATAAATATGGATTTTATATTCGCAAAAGCGCGATGAACTGGCTACATTTCCAGGCATCGCGCTTTTTGCATTTTATAAAATATGAGGAAATTTTTATGAGGGAGGAATATTATTATGGAATTTTCCGCAGTAAACACAATATGGGTGCTGGTCGGCGCCGCGCTGGTCTTCTTTATGCAGGCCGGATTCGCAATGGTAGAAACAGGCTTCACACGAGCCAAAAACGCAGGTAACATTATTATGAAAAACCTGATGGACTTCTGTATCGGAACCCCGGTCTTCTGGCTGGTCGGCTTCGGTCTGATGTTTGGTGCAGGTAATGGATTTATCGGAAAGATCGGTGGTATTGCCACAGAAGCACACTATGGTTCAGGAATGCTTCCTGACGGAGTTCCTTTCTGGGCATTCTTAATCTTCCAGACAGTATTCTGTGCAACATCCGCAACAATTGTTTCCGGTGCAATGGCAGAACGTACCAAGTTCCTTTCCTATTGCATCTACAGCCTTATGATCAGTCTTGTTGTATATCCGGTATCCGGACACTGGATCTGGGGCGGTGGATTTATCAGCCAGATGGGATTCCACGATTTCGCAGGTTCCTGTGCAGTACATATGGTAGGTGGTGTGGCAGCTCTGATCGGTGCCATCATCCTTGGACCTCGTATCGGTAAATATACAAAGGACGGCAAATCAAAGGCTATCCCGGGACACAACCTTACAGTTGGCGCTTTAGGTGTATTTATCCTCTGGTTCTGCTGGTTCGGATTTAACGGTGCTTCCACAGTAAGTATGGAAGGCGATGCAATCGTAAGTGCCGGTAAAATCTTCGTTACTACTAACCTTTCAGCAGCTGTTGCAACTGTAACTGTTATGATCATCACATGGGTACGTTACAAAAAACCGGATGTTTCCATGTCTCTGAACGGTTCTCTTGCAGGACTTGTAGCAATTACAGCAGGATGCGACACAGTTTCTCCTACATCCGCAGCAATCATCGGTATTGCTTCCGGTTTTATCGTAGTATTTGGTATTGAATTTATTGACAAGGTTCTGAAAATTGATGACCCTGTTGGTGCTGTCGGTGTTCATGGTTTAAACGGTGCTTTCGGTACCCTTGCAGTTGGTCTTTTCTCAGACGGATCAGGCACAGACTGGAAAGGACTCCTTACAGGCGGCGGCTTCCACGGATTTGGTGTTCAGTTCACTGGTATGATCATCACAATCGCATGGGTTGTTGTTACTATGACAATTATCTTCCAGGTAATCAAACATACAATCGGACTTCGTGTTTCAGCTGAAGAAGAGATCGCAGGTCTTGACTCCAAAGAACATGGTCTTGCAAGTGCTTATGACGGTTTCGCAATGGCTGGTGTTCCGACTCCTATGGGAACTTCCATAAAAGCTCCTGTTGTCACAGCCAGACCTTCTGCTCCTGCTGAATCAGTTCCTGAACTTCCGAAAGAAGGCGTTCATAAGCTTACAAAAGTTGTTATCATCACCCGTCAGAATAAGCTTGATGAATTTATGCAGGCAATGAATGAGATCGGTGTTACAGGTATCACTATTACGAACGTTCTCGGATGCGGTGTACAGAAAGGTGCTCCATCCTACTATCGTGGTGTTGAGATGGAAATGAATCTTCTTCCTAAGGTCAAAATTGAGATTGTTGTAAGTCTCGTACCTGTACAGAAAGTTATCGAAACTGCCAAGGCAGTCCTCCATACCGGTCAGATTGGTGATGGTAAAGTATTTGTATATGACATTGAAAATGTCGTTAAGATCCGTACAGGCGAAGAAGGTTATCTCGCACTGCAGGATACAAAGTAAATTATTTATCAACAATCAGGTAATATTAATAAGAGACATCAGCGTATTGATTGCTGGTGTCTCTTATTTTAATCTTTCTTTCTAACAATTCCAATGGCGTTAAAAAACAGGCAGTATATTTCATGTAAATATCATAGCCACGATATCGGAAGCCTATTGTATTATATCTGGTAGGAAGTGTGTCAAGTGCAAGAACCGCTTTTTAATCTTTTGGGAAAAATCCTCTGCATACTCCCGGTATTTAAATTGCTGAAGGATATATTTCTTTTTTCCTTCACATCCAGCTTGCCGCTCTGGGCAATTACAACTTTGTATTTTCTTTTTTCCATCCGTACCCCTTATATTGCATCAATTTCTGCCCATGCTTCTTCCACTATCTGCACTCTGTCACTTTCCATATCATCAATGGCTTCATCCAGCCTTGACAAAAGAACATCCATTGCATCATTGATTGTATAAGTTGGTTCATGGGATTTTGTTGCCTGTGCCAATGCCATAACCATCACCCTTTCTTGAAATAGCACTTTTGTTTCTATTTTTATCATACCACGAACCACCGGAAATATCTATATATTTTAAATTTGTCTTTATAACCCAAACACAGAATACTGTTTTTGGGACGTTTTTTAGAATTTGTCCATTTGTAGTTTCAATTAAAAAAGTAAACAAAAGTGCTGCCGCACCAAACTTTTCAGTGCGGCAGCCCATACAGCTATTTACCTATGCCTCGTTTATATTAAATGTTTTTCCTTAAAGCTCCCGAAGGTAATCGGCACTAACATAACGGTAAATGCCGCCAAGAGAAATTTTGGCCCACCCATTACTGATAGAATATACATATACTTTTGTGCCATAATTCAATGTGCCTACTATTGTATATTGTGTTCCAGGGCCTGATCTGATATTTACATCCGACCCTGTGCACTTGTAATATCCCGGTACGCTTCTCGTGACAGAGCTTGTTTCAATTCCTGTATTTTCCGCAGCAAGCACCGGCATTGCAAATGAACTTGTCAAAAGAATTGCACTTATGACCAAACACACTACAAATGAGTTTTTTCTCATATACTTCATAATCTTTTCCTCCCATAATTTTTTTACACCATATCATCATCCTTGAGAACCTGGACGTGCTTTACTATAAGGTTCCTGCGTAGTTCCAACCACGACCCCATCTTTATTCAGTATATTACCTGTTTTGGGATCTATATGAGAACCGGCTGGTGGCGTCCATTTTCCCGACTCATTCACTGTACCAAGCGCATCTTCCAATTCCTTTTTCGTTCGGGGCGTTTTCAGTTCTGGCGTTGGTGCCGAGCTGCCGTCTGCATTGTCTGTATTGTCAGTACTCTCAATAGTTTCTTCTTGAACAAATGATTCTCCTGAAGTCCTGTTATTTTTAGACGTATCTCCATTATCTTTATCACTGCAGCCTGTACATAACACCATTATTACAAACAACAAGCTAAAAACAACTTCTTTCTTATGTGTCATTTTAATCTTTTACCTCCATTATGCCCGTTTAACTACTCCGAACCGAACTACTCAATTTAAAGTGATAGAATTCTATCATTGTCCCATTGGAATCCACTCCCTTTCAATGAACAAACTGAATTAACTGTAAATAAAGAACTTTGATCAAATCAATGACAAACTTTATTATCTTTATTTTTGCCATGATTTCAACCCCTTTTGCACCAAACGACATTTACAGTCTGTTTTTGGTCGATTTACACATTTTCTTTACGATACAAGGTACTTGTAAGCCTGCTGTCAGTAATATCCCAACAGAAAAACAGATTGTATAGATGTACTTTCCCAGCAAAAATAAAGCTATATCTAACAGCCCAAACAGTATCACGAAGAACACTGTTGTTTTTTTATATGTCCTTTTCTCGTTAGTATCAAGTCTTCTGTTTTCACTGTCTATTGGACTAAATGTAATCAGGCTCACAGACGCAATAACTGTAGCTATTGCCAACTTCAAATCACATTGCACATGCATTGATAACATTATGCACAGAAACAATAGAAAACCAGATCCAAGAATACAAGTGTGCAAATTTTTTGCATGATAACCACCACTAAATTTTCTCAGAACCACAAACGGAAAAATAAGAGCAACTCCGTGTTTTACGCTTCCCAAGCCAAAGCCAATAACTCCTGCAAGGATAAGTGGTGATACCAATAGAAAAAAACTATATAATGCATACTTGTAAAGTTCCTTATCCGCCTCGTTTATCGCATTACACCGGATCATCCAATTTACTACTGTATCTGTACATTTTTCCATTACTTGTTTCTCCTGTAGTTCATTAATTCTTTCGGTGCCTTAGGCTGATACATGATAAGACAAGAAGCTGTGTTAGCTTCTGTCCGTAACACAACATCTAATGCTGCTTTCATTCCTTTTGCAACCGATTTAGTTACCTCTTTCTTCATAATGACCTCTCTCCTTTCCACTAAAATTTGTCATTGATTTTCACATAAGCAATCATATACCACTTTAATCAAATAAACGACCCCTTTGGAATGAACGGAATGATTCTTTACAATATTGGATAATTTCCCTCTTTTCTACGAAAAATAATATGTGATACAGAATTATTTATATATAAATATCAGTTTGTTTAATATATTGCAGAATAGTTCTTTGTTACATTCTTCTTTTTATTTAGTTCTATTGGTAAAATTCTACTGAAAGAAGGTGGGATAAATAGAATTTCAATATGAAGGTATGGGAAACCGCATCAAAATACGCAGAAAAGAATTACGGAAAACAGGCAGAACTTGCCGAAAGATTAAATATATCCAATAGCCATATGTCATCAATCGAAAACGGAAGGCAAAAACCAAGTCTGGATATTTTCATTCAGATTTGTAATTTACTCAATGTTACACCTGACTACCTTCTGCTCGGCAGTATGCACGCTTATAATATTCCACAGGATATTATTGATAAACTACGGTTATGTAATCAATCCGACATAGAGCTTGCCGGAGACTTTATCGAACTGCTTGTAAAACGAAATAACAAAGCAACACATAATGAACCAAAATTGTAATTAAATTGTCTTTTCATACGCATTTTTTGCATTTGGAAATTCTATGTGATAAGATGTACACATACATCTATTTAGAAAGTCAGGTGAAAAAATGCGTATTTTAATTTGTGATGATGACACTCTGATCATTGAACAATTGAAGAAGTATATCGAATCCTACTTTGAGTCCAACCATTTAAAATGTCCTGAATTAGTTTCTTTTACCAGTGGTGAAGCTTTGTTAACTGACAAAGGTGAAAAGGATATTGTTTTTCTGGATATCGAAATGCCTGGCATGAATGGAATCTATGTTGGGAATGAATTAAAAAAAGCAAATAGAAATGTGATCGTTTTTGTTGTCACCTCTTATTCTGAATATTTGGATGAAGCAATGCGTTTTCATGTATTCCGTTACCTTTCCAAACCTCTAGATAAGCAGCGTTTTTTCCGAAATCTGAAGGATGCCTTAGCTTATTACAATTCCATTACACTCAAAATTCCTGTGGAAACAAAACAGGCGGTATATTCGTTTCCTGCTTCGCAGATTATTGCCATAGAAGCTCAGGGGCGAAAAGTAATTGTACATACTGCCCGTCAGGACTTTGACTCTATTCATAATATGAATTACTGGTTGGAAAAGCTTCCCCAAAACAGTTTTTTTCAGACACACCGGAGCTTTATTGTTAACTTCGAACATATTGTGGACTTTGATCACTCCACCGTACATTTATCAAATCCTCAGATTACCGCTTACCTGACACGCAGGAAATACAGTTCCTTCAGAAATGCATATCTACTATATCTGGAAAGCATGAGGTGAAAATAAATGGAATATATTATTTTACTTATTTTTAGTTTTTTTACAGAAGCGGTTATCTTATGGCAGTACGCCGCCAGCCTTTTTTCCCCTTCTCATAGCGGTAAAAAGAGACTGACTCTATTAAGTGTTCTTTATGTACTGTTGTTTTTTCTTTCCCTGCTTGGGCAAACATGGCTGAATATTATCAGTTTTTTTGTGATAAACACTGTTTTCCTCTATATAATGTTTAACCTCAAGTTATTATTGGCACTCTTCCATTCCGCTATACTTACAGCGATTATGGGAATATCTGAACTTGCAGTTTTGGGGATGATATCAAGATTCTTTCCCCATTTTCTCTTAGAAGCAAGTGTCGGACTTGTTTTTTATACCGTATTTAGCAAAATTACCTTTTTTGCAGTCGTTTACTTGTTAAGTTGGCTCTTCAAGGGGAACAAAGCAGCTCAAGAACCGTACGGTCACTCCGAAATTCTCTTGATGTTCATCCCGCTTTCCTCTATTCTTATGATGTTTACTCTTCTTTCTATTGGTGAAACAACCGCATATGCCCCACCGGTTGATTTTCTAGTAACAATCTGTGCCGTTTTTCTGTTGCTGGTCAACCTACTTGTATTTGGAATCAACCAATATAACACAAAAAGATCACAGGAATATGCCGATTTGCAGTTACTGCTCCAGAAAGAATCCGATTCTGTTGAATACTATGAAATGATGCTTGCACAAAACGAGAACCAGAGCATTTTGATCCACGATATAAAGAAACATCTTCAATCAATCAGATTACTGAACGAAAAAAATGATTCCGATAAAATAAATGACTATATACAACAACTCATGGAATCTTCCGACTTAAAGGAAACCACAAAACTCTGTGATCATGAAATGCTAAACTCCATTCTGTGCCGCTATCAGCGCCACTGCAATGATAAGCACATTATTTTTCACACTGACATCAGAAGCGGCACGGTACAACATATATATCCGCGCGATTTGACTTCTTTATTCTGTAACTTATTGGAGAATGCAGTGGAATCAGCAGAGAATATTCCAGACTCTTTTATTGAGCTCACCGTACAAAAGAAAGAAAATTCACCCTTTCTTATTATCATACTCATCAACTCCTGCCAAAATACCCCTGTATATAATCCAGAGGGACTTCCTATATCCCATAAATCAGACAATGGCAGACATGGATTCGGAATCAAAAGCATTAAAAAAGTCGTAAAACAGTACCATGGAAATTTGCAAATGTATTATGATAATGATTCCGGTACCTTCCATACAATCCTAACCTTAAAGCAGTAAATATTAAAATCTGGCAATCGCAATTTTATACGATTGCCTTTTTACATATTTCAGCATGCATTGATGTTGTTTTATATCACTATAAATGAGCAAGTTCGTGATTTTGCATAAAAGAAAGAGATCTTTTCCTGTTATGTGTGTCGATGGCCGATCGAGATATTTTTCAGGCAATGTAAAAACCGTCTGGCACTGGATACATACCAGATCCGTTTCTCAAAGGA
>ENA-ORUX01001104-ORUX01001104.1-human-gut-metagenome-genome-assembly--contig:-NODE-1104-length-22060-cov-2.694933_pt1 | contig 22060 bp, 20 predicted proteins | sample MGYA00242087_ERZ509225 | MGnify/ENA primary metagenome ERZ509225 (study PRJEB26280, sample SAMEA2338864) | human gut metagenome | biome: human gut; feature: human-associated habitat; material: faeces... | reverse complement strand
CTAACGTAGATCGTTTGGCAGCTGAATTTGCTGACGAACTGGACAGCCTTGGCGTACGTGTTGCAGCTTTGGAGAAAAAATCTGATAATGTTAAAATTACAGGTGAGTTCCGTGCTTTGTATGCTAACCATGAAGGTAAAGGCAGCATTTCCAACGATTATGAAAGCACTTTGCGTTCCCGTATCTGGATCACAGGTCAGATCAATGACGGCTGGAAATATACCGGTATGCTGCAGAACACGCAGGATCTGTCTACTGATTCCGGTGACGAAAGCACTGATTTCCAACGTGCCTATCTGGAAGGCCGACTCGGCGGTATGGATGTAACTGCCGGCCGTTACAATGCATTCTTTGCTGACGGTAATATCTATGATAATCGTGCTGATGGCGTGGAAGTTTCTTACGGCGATAAAATCAAGATCATTGGTGCCGCTGGTAAGGCAACTGACGATCTCGATAAGCTGGGCGTTTCCGGAACTACCGGCGGCAGCTATGCCGGCGGCGCTGTAGTTGCTGATTTCGGTAAATTCAACGCGTCTGCAGGTTACTATAACTTTAAAGACATTTTAGCTAAAAACAGTAAACTTGATAATGCAATCTGGTTCGTAGGTGCTGGTACTGAGTTTGGCGATTTTGCTTTGAATGCCATGTACCTTAAAGGCGATATGAGCTATCATGATGTTGATCTTGACGGCCTTGATGATGACGGCTGGACTGTAGGGTTGACCTTCAAGGGTGCGGAAGCGGCTAAAAAAGGTTCCTGGGGCCTGTTTGCCAACTATTATGATTTAGGCGGACAAACCTATATTGCTCATACTACTGATGCTAATACCTTTGACGGACAAGGTTTTAAAGGTTATGGTGTAGGTGCAAATTATACTGTTGCTAAAAATATGGTTTTAACTGCTGCTTACTATGATACTAAATCTAAATTTGATACCAGTGATAAAGACAAAATCATGTGGACTGATCTGACGATCACTTTCTAAGACAGATTTTTGCAGTTAATTAAATAATCTGAACTAAAAACGGCCGCATATGCGGCCGTTTTTGTATACTTTGGAACAAGTAAGAAAATTTTTTTCAAGAGAATACATAAAGCGGAAAAAATGGATTTTAAAATATAGGCGATTTATTATTATCAAAAGCAAAAGAAAAGTGGAATTTACTGATTTTTAGTTAAATTAAATAAATATAAAATAGTATTGCAAAAACTAGAAACGCACGCTAAAATAAACTAAAGCTTATAGTTTTTAAAGTTTATAATAATTGAAAAGCGGATGGCCGTAGAGGAAACTAGGTAACTCGTATGGCGCATTCCTTAGGAAATTGTTATGAGCTGAAAAACTTGGCTTAATAAATTTCCGAGGAGGAAAGAAACATGAAAAAATCTTTAGTACTTGCAATGGCAATGGCATTGGGCGTAACTGCTTCTGCCTATGCTGCAAATCCCTTCTCCGATGTGCCGGCAGGCCATTGGGCGTATGATTCCGTAAACAAGCTGGCGGCAGCTGGTATCGTTGACGGTTATGGCAACGGCACTTTTGGTGGCGATCGCCTGATGACCCGTTACGAAATGGCTCAAATCGTTGCAAAAGCAATGGCAAAAGGCGCTAACGTAGACCGTTTGGCAGCTGAATTTGCTGACGAGCTGGACAGCCTTGGCGTACGCGTTGCAGCTTTGGAGAAAAAATCTGATAACGTTAGAATCACTGGTCAGGTACGTTATGACTACACTGATTATTCCGGCGATATCGACGGTTATCGTTCCAAACTGCGTTCCCGTATTTCCATCAACGGTCAAATCAATGACGATTGGAAATATGTTGGTATGCTGCAAAATGACGAGAATTTAGCAGATGATATCGGCAATGAAGGCACTGAATTCCAACGTGCTTACGTTGTAGGTAAAATCGGTGCTGTAGGCGTTTCTGCAGGTCGTCAGAACCTGAACCTTGCAGACGGTAATATCTATGATACCCGTTATGATGGTGTAAACCTGACTTTCGGTAAAGAAGTGAAATTGGAAGCCTTCTATGGCAAACCGACCAACTCTTTCAAAAACTGGGGCTTCGATAAAATTTATGGCGCACGCGTTAATGGTAAAATCGGCGCTTTAAATGCAGAAGCCGGCTGGACTAAATTTGAAGGTGATGCTACTCCTATCACCAGCGACGACGACAGCATCTGGAACGTTGGCGCAACTTATAACTTCAGCGATAAAGCGTCTTTGGGCGTTATGTACTTGAGATCTGATGTTGAAGATCTTGACGGCGATAAAGACGGCTTTGTAGTTACCGGTACTTTGGGCGGCGCTAAAGCTTCCAAACCGGGTTCTGTGGGCTTAGTTGCTAAATACTATCAACAGGCTGCAGGCACTGCTATCCAACACACCATGAATGGTGAATATGGCCCGACCTATTCCGGCGAAGGCTTCAAAGGTTACAGCGTAGCTGGTTACTATACTGTTGCTAAAAACATGATCGCCGGTATCGAATACTATGATCTGAAACAAACCTATTCTGACGACAAAATGAAAACCTTGTGGTCTCAATTGATCGTTACTTTCTAAGATTAACTTAGAGACTTAAGCGGACGCGTATGCGTCCGCTTTCTTTTATTTTATGCTGAGATTGGTTGAAGATGATCTGCTGCCTGAATTTGTTTCAATAAAGCTTTCTTAAATTTTTTTATTCCATTAACTTGTTTAAAGTTAAACTTTTTTGCAATTAAGCTAATTTGCACCTGGGGTTGACGGGGGTTAAGATAGGTGACGTAGCCGATAGATTTCAGGAGCAGGCGGCAGCAGACGGAAGAGGTAACAAGGTGACTTGTCCGAAATGTTGTTGATTTCTGTTTGGAATTTACGGACTGCAGAAAATATCTTTCCTGAGGAGGAATAGAAAATGAACAAATCTGTAGTTTTAGGTATGGCGATGGCTTTAGGCGTAACTGCTTCGGCTTACGCAGCTAATCCGTTTTCTGATGTGCCGGCAAACAGCTGGGCTTATGACGCTGTCAATAAACTGGCGGCAGAAGGTATTATTGACGGTTATCCTAATGGAAGTTTTGGCGGCGATCGTTTGATGACCCGTTATGAAATGGCACAGATCGTAGCCAAAGCTATGGCTAAAGGCGCTAATGTAGATCGTCTGGCAGCTGAATTTGCCGATGAGCTTGATTCTTTAGGCGTGCGTGTTGCCGGTCTTGAAAAGAAATCAGATAATGTAAAGATTACCGGTGAAATTCGTGCCCGCTATGTTGACCAAAAAGCAAAAGCTAATCAGGGCAGCAAATATGATTCTGACTTGCGTAGCCGTTTGTGGCTGAATGGTCAGATCAATGATGACTGGACTTACACGGCTATGATCCAGAATATTCAGGACTTCAGCAATGATCAGGGTGATGAGGGCACAGATTTTAAACGTGCTTATGTCAATGGCCGCGTTGGTGGCGTTGGCTTGCAGGCAGGCCGTATCGATGCCTTCCTGGCAGACGGCACTATTATGGATGCCCAGGCTGACGGCCTGGTTGCTACCTATGGCGACCGTATTAAAGTTAAAGCTTATATGGGTAAGGCTTCCGACGATACTGATTTCTATGTCAATAATGTTATTGCAACTAAAACAATCGCTAACAGATATTACGGCGGTGAGGTTTCCGGTAATCTTGGCGATTCGCTGAACCTGGCTGCCGGTTATGTGAAATTCCAGGATGTTATGGGCAGAGATTCTGGTAAAGATGACGGGATCTGGCATGTTGGTGCAGCATATAACTTTAATAATGATCTGACACTTTCTGGTATGTACCTCAATTCTAACTGGGACGGTGAAAGAAATTCTGACGACGATGGCTGGACCGTTGGTTTGAATTATAAAGGCGCTCAGGCATCTGATGCCGGGTCTTATGGTATTTTTGCCCGTTACTATGATCAGGGCGAAGGCACTTATTGGGAACATACTACCGATGCCAATACTTTCTGGAATACAGGCTTTAAAGGTTATGCAGTAGGCGCAAACTACGCTGTTGCTAAAAACATCGTTGCTACTTTGGCCTATTATGATACCAAAGCCAAAACTGTTACCAGTGAAGGCAGCAGCTTGAAAGATAAAAGGCTGTGGACTGACGTGACCTTTACTTTCTAAATTTAAGAGCTCTAAAAACGACCGCTTTGGCGGTCGTTTTTTTATGATTGATTGTAATAATAGTAATTTGATAATGGCATTGTAATAGAAATATTGCAGAATGCTTTTTCTGATTTACTGAAAACTGTGATATAATATGTTCAACGATATAACTGGAGAGGTAGTAATGGATAAAAAATTTTTAAAATATATTGGGCATGATCTATACAATGTAAAAAAGCTTAAAGAAAGAAAAAGATATATTGTTTTTAGAATAAGATGTGGTTTACATAAAAGTCAGATTGGAGCTTTATTGGATTTTTTTCAAACGACTCCTTTGCGTAGAGAGATGCTCAAACATACAACTTCCTTTGTGGAACAAACTACCCGTGCGTTTTTTTATAAGGGTTCTACCTGGGATGAGCGTATTGCCATTGTAAAGAATCATATTGAATATATGGAAAATATATTTAACGATGAAGCTATAGCAAAATTATATGTTAATGGCGAACGTATCAGGTTGTGGGAAGAAACATATGAAGAGCAGCCGTTGGTAATGGAGCTGTGGTTTCATGGAGGACAGCGTAAGGAAGGGTGCCTTTCGCTGGTGCTTTCGTTGGGTGCAGACGAGCTGTACCAAATTATGTTTTGGCTGGCGCCGTCACCGGAAGATAATGAAATGTCGCTGTGGATAGGCGCGTTACAGGGAACGCCTAACGGCAGTGAGATCATAAAAGGTCTGACCAAAGCTTTTTTTGGTTACCGTACTAAAAATCTGATTTTCTATGGTATCAGGAATGTAGCGGCAGGATTGGGCTGTAAGCATTTATATGCGGTTTCTAATGCCGGATATTATGCAATGAACCATGTGCGCATTGACCGTAAATTAAAAACCTCGCTGGATGATTTCTGGCAGGAATGCGAAGGGCAGGCATGTAAAGATCAGCGTTTTTTTGAAATGCCGATAGAAGAATACCGCAAGTCTATGGAAGAGCTGAAGCCGTCTAAGCGTGCTCAGCATAGAAGAAGGTTTGCGAAAATGGATGAAATAACTGAATCTGTGACAGAAGTGTTAAATAATTATAAAAAATAAAGGCGTGACCACATTATCTTGTGGTCGCCTATTTTTTTTACGCACTTTATATGGTATAATAGCTTCATAAAAATAATAAATAACGGAGGTATTGTAATGAAAAGACGACTCCTTACTTTGCTTTTGACTTTGGTTTTCTGTGTAACATCAGTTGCGCCTGGTTTTGCCATGAATGCTGATGATTTGGGCGGTGCTGTGCCGGCTGCGTCAGCAGTGACACAAATGTCTGCTACTGATAAAATTTCCGCGATGGAAAAGATGTTATATGGTACTGAGCAGGCAGGCGCATTGGTCGGCCGTATGGATAGTTTGGAAGATGATGTTTATGGTACTGTTACCAGCGACGCTATTTTAGATCGTATTGATAACCTGTATGATTATCTTAAAGGCAGCCCTGCCAGTAATGAAGCCGGGTTTTTAACTAAACTCAACGCTATTGAATGGCAGTTTAATGAAAGTATGTCCGGTGGTCCTGCCAAGACCCGTATCGAGGCAGTAGAAATGATGCTTAACGGCAAAATTGATGAAGGCTCTCTTTCTTCCAGATTGGAAGCTTTGGCGAATATCGCTTTTACCGATGGTGTGATTTCTGTTGAAAGCGTTACTTTGCCAAAGGATTCTGTGATTAAAGTAGAATTTACTGAGGAACTGAGCAGCAGAGAAGACAAAGCAGGTGAACCTGTGCATTTTAAAATTGCTGACAATGTTTATGTGAATGATGTGCTGGTACTTCCTAAAGGTGCTTTAGGAGAAGGTACTATCAAAAAGGTTGTACAGCCGCGCAGCTTTGGCCGTGATGCCCGTATTGACGTAGATTTTACTCATGTTTATGCTCTTGACGGAACTAAGGTTCCGGTCTATATCGGCGATTTGGCTAAACAGGAGGCTAAGACTGCAGCCGGTGCAGCAGGCGCGGCAATCGGCGGCATGATCGTTTTAGGGCCTATCGGTGCTTTAGGAGGTGCCTTTGTTACCGGTAAAGCAGTTGTCATTCCCGTTGGTTCTACTACTTATGTACAGACTATGGAAGATACTACTATCCAGGGTATGGTTTATCAGGGAAAATAAAATTTGAATTATCAGTAAAACCCGCCTTAGTGGCGGGTTTTTTATTTAAAATTGTGATATAATATGTAGTGGATATTTGTATGCTTTTTTATAAATGATAAATTTGACTGAGGAGAGAAAGCATGAAGAAGAAAGTCTTAGCAACTGCTTGCTTAATGAGTTTAGCAGTATCACAGGCAGCTTTTGCCGACGACTATGTTACCGGTGATTCGCGTTATGCTGCGCCTGATTTTCAGGAACAGAAGCAGGAGCGGGAAGCTGGTGTAATTAAAGATAAGAGCAAGAAGAAGAAACAGGCGGAGTCTGCTGAGCCGATGCCGATAACCTTATGGAGTGACAGTGCTACATATGACCAGGGCAGCGGAGACTTTTTTGCTGAAGGTAATGTCAAGATAGTGCAGGGGGATGAAACTATTCTGACTACCAGGGCTGAAGGCAATATGAAGACCGGGGATGTCTGGCTCAAGCAGGGCGGAACACTGCAGGAGCCGGATACTACCATGAATGGGGAATGGGTCCATTATAATTTTAATTCTAAGACCGGTGAGATCAAGCAAATTGACGGCAAAGGTGCCAAAGACTATTTTAAAGCACCTCATGCAACGATTTATCCGGATAAAATAGTTGTGGACGAGGGTGGACAGACAACACGCTGTCCTGCGGTGGAGCATGATCCTTGTCTGCTGATAACGGCAAAAACTTTTGAGATTTATCCCAAAGAAAAAATGGTCGCCAGAGATGTTAAGGTTTATGCCAAAGGCAAGCATATCTACTCGCGTGATTTATGGGTCAATAGATTAGATGGTGAGAGTGAAAATAGAATCATGCCGCGTATCGGGTATGACGGCAGCGATAACGGAATGTATGCTAAGCTGCAGGTCGATTATAATTTAGGTCCGAAAACAGATTTTTATGCCGATCTGGCTTATTATTCTAAGGCCGGTTATAAACCCATGTACGGCATCAATCACGATGAGCGTAACTTTAATATAAAGTTTCAGGACGGCTGGGATGAAGAAGATGACGAATGGATCCGCAAAGAAAGAGATATCGGCTTATATTATAAAAACCATCGTTTGATCGATAATTTGCCGTTGACATACAGTGCGTATATTACTCATGGTTTATGGCGTAACGAAAAGAGCAGTATCAAAAGCTGGCATACAGAGTATGCTGCTTACTTGAATCATGACCGTATTTATCTGTTCAACAGTAAAAATACCTTCCTTGATCTGACTGTAGGTAAAAAGTGGGTAACAGAAAGCTATACTGATGAAACGCAGTCCACAATGATGTATTATGCAACTTTAGGTCAAAAGCTGGCGCCGAAGTGGGATACCTGGGTCGGCTATTACCGTGAGGACAGAACGAGCAATCTTTATGATTATGGACAGCCTGACATGGGCAGGGAGCTTCGTAACGGACTGAGCTTTAAACTGGATGATAAAAACACTTTTACGATTGTCAACCGTTATGATTTGGGCAAACACAGTAATTATGAAACAAATTACAGATGGACGCACCGGTTCTGCTGCTGGGCGATTGAATTTGAATATGAGCAGAATCATGAGTCTAATAAAAATAATACCTTTAGGGTACGTTATAATTTACTTAATTGGTGAAACAGGTGAAATATGGAAATCATTAAACAGCGTTTTGCTGAACATATTACTTTTGCACAGCAGGTTGCAGAAAGCAGAATTTTAGAGCAGGTTGCAGAAAGTGCGGAAATTATTCGACGTGCCTTGCAAAACGGCAAGAAGGTTTTGTTTTGCGGCAACGGCGGTAGTGCTGCCGACAGTCAGCATTTGGCGGCTGAATTCGTAGGACGCTTTCAAAAGGAGCGCAACGGTCTGCCGGCTATAGCTTTGACCGTAGATACTTCTATTTTGACCGCGGTAGCTAACGACTATGGTTACGATACTGTTTTTGCAAGGCAGGTGCAGGCATTAGGAAGTGCCGGTGATGTCTTGGTCGGATTATCAACTTCGGGTAACAGTAAAAATGTATTGGCAGCTATTGATGTTGCCAAAACTAAAGGGATACAGTGCATCGGAATGACGGCTCAGGGGGGTGGCAAGATGGCAGAGGTCTGTGATATCTGCATGGCTGTTCCCTGCCCGGTTACGGCTCGGGCGCAGGAAATACATATTTTGATTGGCCATATTCTGTGCGAATTGGTGGATGGTGAATAAAGTGACGAATTTGTCATGTACTGCTTTTTTAGCTGAACATATCCAAAATTTAAAAATTGCTGTGATTGGGGACGTTATGCTCGACCGTTATTTTTATGGAGAGGTCAAGCGTATTTCTCCGGAGGCTCCTGTGCCTGTTAATAAGGTCAAACGCATAAAGTCTGTTTTGGGCGGTGCCGCAAATGTAGCTGCAAACCTGGCACATTTAGAATGCAGGGTTTTTATGGGTGGCGTTACCGGGGCCGATAACAACAGAGAAGTACTGGAAGCTATGATGGCCGAAAAAGGTATCGATTACAGTGGTTTGATCAAGTCGCAGCAGCGTGAAACGATCACGAAGATGCGTATCTTGGGAGCGCAGCAGCAGATGCTGCGCCTGGATTTTGAAGAAACAGGAGATTTGTTTCCGGAAGAAACAGAGGCCTTATCATTATGGCTCCAGAATTTACTGGAAGCTGGATTGGACGGTGTGATTGTTTCTGATTATGCCAAAGGTGTCTGCTCGGATAATTTTGTGCAGTGGGTGATCGCGGCTGCGCATCAGTATCATGTGCCGGTGCTTATTGACCCGAAGGGGGCTGACTGGAATAAATATCGGGGCTGTGATTTCATTACTCCAAATTTAAAGGAGATGTGCGAGGCGGCTGGAGAACTCGTTCCTAATGAGGATGAAGATGTTCTGCGTCTGGCCCAAAATGCCCGGGAAAAATATGCGATTAAAAATGTTGTGGTCACCCGAAGTGAACGGGGGATGACTTTAGCCGGTTTGGATGGACTGGTGATTAATGACCCGGCTACGGCACAAGAGGTATTCGATGTTTCAGGTGCCGGTGACACCGTAGCGGCAACGCTTTTGGCAGGTGCTGCCGGGAAGCTTGCCTTACAGGATGCAGTATTTATGGCTAATCGTGCTGCAGGTATAGTTGTAGCAAAAGTTGGTACGTATCCTGTGCATCGGGAGGAACTGTTAAAGGATCTGCTGACGGAAGAGCGTAAACAGGGCCGCGGTTATAGAACTTTGAGCTGGTCCGAGATAGAATCTTTGGCTAAAACCTGGAGATCCTGCGGGGAAAAAATAGTTTTTACTAATGGGTGTTTTGACATTCTGCATGTAGGGCATGTCAGCTATTTGGAAAAAGCGGCCAGGCTCGGCAGGCATTTAGTCGTTGGGTTGAATTCTGATACTTCGGTACGGAAACTGAAAGGTGATGTCAGACCTTTAGTACATGAGCTTGACCGTGCACGCGTTTTAGCGGCACTGGCTTGTGTTGACGCAGTGGTATTGTTTGAACAGGACACACCAACGGAATTGATTGAAAAAATACGTCCTGATATTTTAGTCAAGGGCGGTGATTATAAACCTGAGGAAGTTGCCGGAAGGGAATATGCAGGCGAAGTCAGGATCATTGATTTTGAAGATGGCTATTCGACGACTGGTATTGTGGAGCAGATAGCTCAATTTGTGAAGGAGGGAAAACTATGATTATTGTAACCGGCGGTGCAGGTTTTATCGGCAGTAATATCGTTAAAGGCTTAAATGATCGCGGACGCGATGATATTTTAGTTGTGGATAATCTGACTAATATGGTCAAATTTAAAAACATCCAGGGACTGAAGGTCATGGATTATATGGATAAAGTGGATTTTTCTGAGGCCTTAAAGGCTGGTAAATTTGCTCATGAGAATGTTGATGTTATTTTCCACGAAGGCGCCTGCTCTGATACGATGGAATATAATGGCAAATATATGATGCAGAATAACTTTGAATATACGAAAAATCTGATGCATTTTGCAGTTGACCGTAAGATACAAATGATTTATGCGTCGTCGGCTTCCACTTACGGCAGCGGTACAAACGGATTTCGTGAAGAGCCTGCCTGTGAGGAAGCTTTAAATGTTTATGCGTTTTCCAAATTGTTTTTTGATAATTATGCCCGTCGTTATTTTGGCAAGACCAACAGTCAGTTAGTCGGCCTGCGCTATTTCAATGTTTATGGTCCGCAGGAAAATCATAAGGGTAAAATGGCATCTATGGTTTTCCAGATGTATAATCAATGGCTGGCAGAGAAAAAGGTTAAATTATTTGATGCTTACGGAGATTATGGTGCCGGTGAACAGACAAGAGATTTTATTTATGTAAAAGACGTTGTTAAAGTTAATTTCTTCTTCTGGGATCATCCTGAAATCAGCGGGGTCTTTAACTGCGGAACAGGGCATGCCCATACTTTTAATACTTTGGCCAAAGGTGTACTGAAACATTTTGGCAGCGGCGAATTGGAATATGTGCCGTTCCCAGAAGTATTAAAGGGTAAATATCAGAGCTATACTCAGGCAGATGCGACGAATCTTTTGGCGGCAGGGTATGACGGAGGTTTTACTGACGTGAATGAAGCTGTTGCTGAATACTGCGCTATCCTGGACAAGAGCGGCGGTTATTATACTCATGGCGCATAAGGCAGTCTTTTTTGACCGCGACGGTGTGCTGAATATCGATAAAGCTTATTTATATAAGATCGATGAACTGGAGTGGATAGAAGGCGCGCTGGAGGCAATAACCTATTTAACACAGTCCGGGTACCTTGTTTTTGTCGTGACTAATCAAAGCGGGATAGCACGAGGTTATTATACGGTCGCTGAAATGGAAAAACTACATCAGTATATGTCAGATATTGTTTTTAACAGCGGCGGGAAGATAGAAAAGTTTTATTATTGTCCGCATCTACCGTCTGGCAGCGTTGCTGAGTATGCTGTTGACTGCGAGTGCCGCAAACCGAAACCGGGACTTATTTTACAGGCTATGGCAGAATATGATATCGATCAGGATAAATCTTTTCTGATTGGTGATAAGAGACGTGATGTAGAAGCGGCAGAGGCCGCCGGGATCAAAGGGTATTTGTTTGAAAAGGGAAATTTATTGGACTTTATCAAGCTGATAATTCCTTAAATAAGTGTTATTAGAGGCATACATGGAATATAAAAATATTTTACTGATCAAAATGAGTTCATTGGGTGATATTTTGCACACGTTGCCTTTTGCGGCAGCTTTGCGGCAGCGTTTTCCCAAAGCGAAAATAACATGGCTGGTGCATCCGCAGTTTGCCGGTTTTGTACCTGATCCGCCTGTTATTGATGAGATAATTTATTTTGATAAGGTAAAGTTCAATAAAATGAATTTACTGGCTAAATTGGCGTATTTCCAGGAAATGCGCCGATTATTGCATTCTAAAAAATTTGATCTGGTAATAGATATGCAGGGGTTGTTTAAAAGTGCGGTGCTTGCAGCTATCAGCGGTTGTTCTGATCGCATTGGATATTGTGAAATGCGTGAAAGCAGCGGGTTGGTCAGTAAAGCGATTTGCGGCAGTCACAGTAATGACCATGTTATTGAGCGTTATCTTGATGTGGCACGTTATTTAGGCGCTTCGGCAGAGCAAATTGTTTTCCCGTTGCCTGATTTGTCCAAAGAGACTGTTTCTGTGCAGGAAAAATTACAAAAAAATGAGCTGCAGGGTGAATATATAGTTGTTGTTCCCGGGGCAAGGTGGAAAACAAAAGAGTGGCCGGCAGAGCATTATGCCAGTTTGATCAAAATGATCATTGCTGATGGCTGCAGTGTTGTTTTGGCAGGTGGACCTGATGATATTGCTAAAGGAGAAAAAATTACGGAGTTGGCTGGAAAACCTATGCAGCTTATAAATTTGATCGGACAGACCAGTCTGCGCGAATTAGCAGCGCTTATTAAAGGCTGTAAGCTTTTTATCAGCGCGGATACAGGGCCGCTGCATTTTGCAGCAGCGTTGAAGAAACCTTTGATTGCTATGTATGGACCGACTAAAGCTGATCGGACCGGCCCGTATGGCTCTGATGACGCGACGGTTATTTTGAGTACGGCTGCATGTGCCGGTTGTTTAAAAAAAGAATGTGACGACTGGCATTGTATGTATGACATCACACCTGAGATGGTATATGCGGTTTATATCGAGAAAAGCAGGAGGCTGTAATGGTTGAACTCAATGGCAAGAAGATACTGGTAACGTTTTTAATGCACTTGGGTGATTTGACTTTAACGACGCCTTTTATCCATGCTCTGCGTAAAGCTGCACCTGATGCACATATTACTATGCTGGTAGATGAAAAACTAAAAGATGTGGTGCTTTTTAATCCGTACCTTGATGAAGTTGTCACGATAGATAAAAAAGGACGTGACAACAGTATTTTGTCTCTATGGGCCTGTTCCAGGCATTTAAGCAAACTTGATTTTGATGTGCTCATTAATTTGCATCCTAACGAGCGCTGTTCTTTTATTGATGCGATGACAAGTGTTAAACTGCGTACAGGTACGACGCATAAAATATTTAAGTGGTTTTGGGATGTTTTTACGCCGCTGGATAGGTCTATGCATGCTGCTGATATGTATCTTGATGTATTGCAGCAGTTAGGTGTGCAGGATCTGAGTAGTAACGGTCTGGAAATTTTTCCGGGGGAAGAACATTTTTTAGAAGCAGAGCTTTTCTGGCAGGAACAAAATATTACTGATCAGGATAAACTGATTGGCTTTAATATTGGCAGCGCCGTACCGACTAAACGCTGGCCGCCGGAACGTTTTGCTGAGGTTGCAGATATTTTTGCGGCCAAGGGGTATAAAACAGTATAGTCATTTTCCTGTCTTTATACATTCATCAAGTCGTTCAAGGCTTCGCTCATGCTGGGATGAGTGAAGATGAAGTCGCGCAGGAATGTGTAATCCATTCCGGCCTTCATCGCTATGGCTATGCTGTTGAGCACTTCGCTCGATTCCGGTCCGAAAAGCGTGCAGCCCACAATCTTGTTTGTGTCGGCGTCTATCACCACTTTAAACAGCCCTTCCGTTTCGCCCAATGTACGGGCTCTTGGAATACCTGCTACGGGCAGCTTTCCGATTTTTACATTCAAGCCCTTGCGGAGGGCTTCTTCTTCGTTTAAGCCGATACGCGACAGAGGCGGGTCGATGAATACGGAATAGCCTACCGGGTCGCGGTCGGCTGTAGAACGGGCGGAGTCTCCGAAAAGGTCTTCACGGATGATGCGGTAATCATCCAATGAGATGTAGGTGAACTGCAATCCTCCTTTCACGTCGCCGATGGCCCATACGTGCGGATTGGTGGTCTGCAAGCGTTCGTTCACTTTGACGGCTCCGCGCTCGTCCGTTTCTACTCCGGCTGCTTCCAGATTCAGCCCTTCCGTGAAGGGGCGTCGGCCGGTAGCCAATAATATGGCGTCGACTTCCAGATGGCAAGGTTCTCCGCTGACAGCATCACGGACTGCTATTTCTTTTCCCGCTATACTCTGTACTTTAGCATTCATCCGGAAAGTGATACCTTTCTTTTCCAGTACTTCTTTTACGATGTCTGCCACGTCCCGGTCTTCCCGCGGAATCAAATCGGCATGTCCTTCGAGCACGGTCACTTGCGAACCGAAAGAGGCATACATCGAAGCAAATTCCAGTCCGACATACCCTCCACCGATAACAGCCAGTTTTTCCGGAAGCTCTTTCAGTTCCATGATAGAAGTGCTGGTGAAAACGTGCGGATTGCCTTTGATTCCTTCTATGGGCGGAATGATGCTTTCCGCTCCCGTATTGATGAAGATGCGAGGAGCTTGCAACGATTCTTTTTCTCGCCCTGAGAGGCTTACCTCCACCTTGTCCGGGCTGGTAAAACTTCCCGTTCCGGTATACACTGTGACGTTCGGATGATGGGTCAAGTTATCGTAATTCTTTTGGCGTAATAGGGATACAACATCCTCCTTTTGCCTGATGGCTTGGGCGTAGTAGTTCTTTTGGTCCGTCCACGAAATGCCATGCGGAGCCAGTTTGGCTGCATGAACCAAGGTTTTTGTAGGGATACATCCGATGTTGATACAGGTGCCTCCGTACATTTTGTCCGAGCGTTCTATCATTGCTACTTTATGCCCTTGTCGAGCCAGTTCGGCAGCCAGCGTCTTTCCGCCTTTGCCGAATCCTATAATAATGTCATCATATTGTTTCATCATACTGTCTTTTTTATTTGGTTTAATACTCCTTTGGCACTGTCGGCCAGCACCACGATGGCACCGGCCAGTATGGCCGTATCCTTTATCACCAGTCGTCCGGCTCCGCTCAACAGTGGGAATCCGTGTTCGCCGCTTCCTAAATCGGGCACCCATACCTCGGGAGTGGTCACAAGGAAAGACAAAGTGCCCAGCGTCATGATGATGGCCAGTCCGGCTCCGGCTAATCCGAGTTTAGGGGAGAAGATACCCAGAAAAGTAAGGATACCGATAGTCATAATCAGGATGCCTAACCCGCGGGAAAAAACATACGTACGGTTGGTCTCGTGCCACTGGTGTTTGGCTGGGTCGAATTCGCCTTCTTTCAGTTTGTATTCCTTATATTCGGGTGCATTTTCAGCATAGAAAAAACTCATGAAAGGGCTGTTGGCTACAAAGGGTACGATACCTTCCGCTTCGTAGTTCCAGAATTTCAGACCGCCGATCCATACGAAGATAATCAGGATGGCTACACGAATCAGGTGTATGCCCAGCTTTTGGGAAGATGCAGCCCATGTAAGAGTGGCCACAAACAAGGATTTTAATTTTCTCATAGTCTGTAATGTTTAGAATTTGACTTTGCAAAGATGCGGATTTCTTCCGTTTGCCGAAATGGCAATTTAACTGTTAGAGTTGGCTATACTTCCTTTTTCTCTTCTCTTCGGAAGTCGGAGATGCTTTTTTGATTCATTTTCTTGAAAAAACGGCTGAACGTAGCCAAATCTTCAAATCCCAGTATTTCGCTGATTTCCTTGGCGCTCTTCGAGGTATAGAGCAACAGGCGGCGGGCTTCGGCATCTACCCGTTCGTGTATGATGCGCAGCGGTGAGTTCAGTCCATAGAGCGAAAAGAGGTTGGAAAGGGTTTTAGGAGAACGGTAGAGCATCTCCGCATAGTCCTGCACCTGCTTCTTTTCTTTGAAATGGTTGTCCACCAGCACGTAAAACTGACGGATGATGTCGAAGCCGTTTTCCCGCTCTTGGTCGACTTCCAATCGCAGGCGCGCCATGCGGGTGCATACGATAATGAACCGTTTCAACAGTATACGGAGCATTTCCTCTTGCAGGTTGTCGCGGACGGTGCATTCTTCACGCAGAGTTTCAATGATATGCTCCAGGAGTCTCGATTCCGTGGGGTTAAGTTTCAGCCTCATGACGTTCGACGAACCGTGGAACAGAAAGCCGTTGCACGACACCTCGTTGTCGTGTCCGTAGATACAGTAGAAGTTACTGTTGAAGAGCAACGACAGGTAATCGCCCTCTGCGCGCAGCATGTCCACGTGGTGCAAGGGAGACAGCGAGATGATTTCGTTTTCTTTCAGATGCATGACTACGTGGTCTATTTCGATGTCCAGGCTTCCGTGCCGCACCCAGATGAATTTGTAGAAGCCTTTGTTACGTTGTAAGCCCGCGTCTTCATGAAAGCGGGAAGTCAGGGCGATGGTTCCGTCCAAACGGGTCTTTAACTGGAATTCCATATCGTCGGTTTTTAGTTCATCGGGTAAATATAGGTTTATTTCGCGGACTGAAAAAGGGATGGAGACGATTTCTTCGTTCCATCCCTTCATTTTCAGTGTCAGTATAGCAAGTCATGCTGTCAGGCAGACCGGACTTTACGGTTTTGCGTTTAAAAGAAGCTCGTCTATCATTTTTTTAAGTTCTGTTTTGGGCATGGCACCTTGAGTGACGGTCGGTTTGCCGTTCTTTGGAATCCACAACAGGGTGGGGATACTGCGTATGCCGAACGTGGCCGCCAGTTCCTCTTCCTTGTCCACGTCTACTTTGTAGATGTAGATTTTGCCGTCATATTCCTTTGCCAGCTCTTCCAACACCGGGGCAAGAGCCTTGCACGGGCCACACCACGTAGCGTAGAAATCTACGATACACGGTTTGTCACCTTCATATTTCCAGTCGTTGGGATTGGTCTCGTAGTTATATACCTTGTTTAAGAACTCTGTTTTGGTTAAATGAACGATTTCCATATTTGCTCCTTTCTTATTTTGGTTTTTACTTTCTTTGTTGTTGGCGCATGCGTTGAGGCCTAATGCCAGACACAGCGCGGCGATAATGGGCTTTATCAGTTTCATAATTCTACGTTTTGTGAATACTTTTATTGAACATTGCAAATATCCGATAAAAATCCGGATAATCGCATAGCAATTCTACCGGAAAAGTTAGCAAAACCTCCCGTTAGGGATTTTTGGCTTATTTTTCCGCTTACGGAATGGGTATCGGGCAGAGGAGGAAGTGGCGGTTGCTTCCGAAGTAGAAATTGTTGATATTTTTATTTATATCTAATCGGTTGTGTGTCAACGTGTAGAGACTTGCTAAAAAATCTGCGCCAAACGATTTTTCAATCTCAGGCGAACGATTTTTCGTTTGGCTGAGATTGATTTTTCGTTTGCCGCAGAACGTTTTTTGTATATTCTTTTGTTACATCTTGCCTGTCAATATCTCCTTGCGCAAGAATCCGTAGACGTAAACGGGACTTTGGAAATAAAGACCGGACCTTGTGTCCTTTAGTTTGGCGTAGGTTTCGGATTGGTATAGGGCGTCTAACGCTCCGTGCAGTGACATTTTCTGTTCGTCTACTAACATGACGACTAAGTCACGTGCCATACATTCTTTCATATATTCAATCTCGCTCATATTTTTTCTAAAAGGTCTATGGCACGTTGCGTGCCGAAAAAGTATTGGAAAGTGATGCTTTTCATGAAAGCCAATTTTTTGAGAAAGGTGTCGAAATCTATGTTGCCTTCCATGAAGTTGCGGATTTGTACTCCGACTTTGTCGTTGGCTATAGGGCCATATACAATGTCGTGGGCATGTATGTTTTCCTTTTGTGTGTTTCTTCGGTTCGCTAAAACGAAATTGGCCCATTCACGAGAATATTTTTGGAAACATAAATAATTCAAAGTGCCTGAAGAGAGCATACTTTCGTCAAATTTAAAGGAGTGTACGATTGGTGTACCTCCTAATTGTATTGATTTGAAAACCGCAAAGTCATATGCTTGGCTCTCACTGTCGGAAAGATAGAATCCTTTACCGAAATCTTTTCCCTTGTGGGAAGCTGACAAGTCGATAGTCGAAAAATTTATGTTTGTTCCGTGATACAAAATCATACTAAAGCCCCTCCGTGGCGTTGGCAAAGGGCGGTCAGGCCTTCGATGATGTCATCGAAGCTTTGTGTGTGTGCCACGTCGTACTGGTTTTCCAGGAAGTCGATGGCTTTATAATGGTTCAGGTAGCGGTAGGCTTGCTCTTCTTCCAACTGATGTCGCTTGGCAAATTCGTGGATGGCGATAACGATATATTCGGCCATGTCTTTCAACTTTGCATCCATAGTGTATCGTTTTTACAAAAATACGGATTATTCCGTGGATGGCCAATGTTTTTATTCTTTTTTTGTTCGGAAGGATAAAACGTGTGAAATGTGATGTCTTGAATGAGATTATATCAGTATATTTGCAAATATGAAAGCCATGATTTTTGCAGCGGGGTTGGGAACCCGCCTGAAGCCTTTGACGGACACGATGCCGAAAGCACTTGTCCCGGTGGGAGGAAAACCCTTGTTGGAGATATTGATTCGTAAACTGGTGGCTTCCGGATTTACGGAGATTGTGATTAATGTGCATCATTTTGCCGACCAGATTATACGTTTTGTGGAGGAACATGATGCTTTCGGTGCGGATATTCGTTTTAGTGACGAGAGCGGGAAGCTTCTGGAAACAGGAGGAGGCATCAAGAAGGCCATACCTCTTTTATTGGAGAGCGGTGTCGCGGAACGCCCGTTTCTGGTACACAACGTGGATATATTGAGCAATGTGGATTTGCAGGATTTTTATCGGCACGGGGCAGGAGCGGCGGCTTTATTGTTGGTGAGCGAACGGCAGACGCAACGTTATCTGTTGTTCGATGAGGAAAACCGTCTGGTAGGGTGGACGAACGTCAAGACCGGAGAGGTGAAGTCGCCTTACAAGGGGCTGGACGTGGAGGTTTGCCGGAAGTATGCTTTTGCCGGTGTGCATCTGTTTTCTCCACGGTTGTTCCCTTATTTCGATGCGTGGCCGGACAAGTTTTCCGTGATTGACTTTTATCTTTCGGTGTGCGACCGGGAGCCGATTTATGCTTATCCTTCTCCCGGGCTTAAAATACTGGACGTGGGGAAACAAGACGCTCTGGAGAAGGCGGAGGATTTCTTAACGGGAGAGTGTTGTCAGTCTCGATAATTTGTTGTACTTTTGCGCACAAAATCAGATAAAAATCTTTTTATGCAACAGAAAATCATCATTCTTGATTTCGGGTCACAGACTACACAGCTTATCGGACGTCGTGTCCGGGAGTTGGATACTTTCTGTGAGATATTGCCTTATAACAAGTTCCCGAAAGAAGATCCGTCGGTTATCGGTGTGATTTTAAGCGGTTCGCCTTTCAGCGTATATGATAAGGAGGCGTTTAAAATCGACTTGGACGAAATTCGCGGGAAATATCCGATATTGGGTATTTGCTATGGCGCGCAGTTCATGAGTTATACTTTGGGCGGCAATGTGGAACCGGCCGGAACGCGTGAGTACGGGCGTGCCAATTTGGCTTCGTTCGACAAGGAGAATCCTTTGTTCAAGGGATTTGAGGAGCATTCCCAAGTGTGGATGAGCCATGGCGATACCATTACGAAATTGCCCGAGGGCTTTAAGGTGATAGCTTCTACCGACAAAGTCGTGAACGCCGCTTATCAGGCAGAGGGAGAACCGCTATGGGGCGTGCAGTTCCATCCGGAAGTGTTTCATTCCGTACAGGGAACGCTGTTGCTGAAAAACTTTGTAGTGGACATTTGCGGCAGCAAGCAAGATTGGAGTGCGGCTTCGTTCGTAGACACTACGGTGGCCGAGTTTAGTGAGAATCTTCCTTGCGTATTTGACGTATCAGCTCGTACAGTATCTTCCGTGGCCGCTGTGTTGCTGAACAAGGCTATCGGTAAGAATCTGACCTGTATCTTCGTAGACCACGGGATGTTGCGTAAGAACGAGTTCAAGAATGTGTTGCACGACTACGAGTGTCTGGGGCTGAACGTGATTGGCGTGGATGCCAGTGCGAAGTTCTTCAAGGATTTGGAGGGAGTGACCGATCCGGAGCAGAAGCGTAAGATTATCGGCCGCGACTTCGTGGAGGTGTTCGATGCGGAAGCTCGGAAAATAACCGATGCCAAGTGGTTGGCGCAGGGAACGATTTATCCCGACCGTATCGAGAGCCTGAATATTACGGGAAAGACCATCAAGAGCCATCATAACGTAGGCGGTTTGCCTGAGGAGATGCACCTGCAACTTTGTGAACCGTTGAAGTGGTTGTTCAAGGACGAGGTACGTCGCGTAGGGCGTCAGATGGGAATGCCGGAACATTTGATTACCCGTCATCCGTTCCCCGGACCGGGATTGGCCGTGCGTATCTTGGGTGATATTACGCCGGAGAAGGTACGGGTTTTGCAGGATGCCGATGACATTTTCATCCAAGGGTTGAGAGACTGGGGATTGTACGACCAAGTCTGGCAGGCCGGTGTAATCCTGTTGCCCGTGAAAAGCGTGGGCGTGATGGGGGACGAGCGTACGTATGAACGCGCTGTAGCCCTGCGTGCCGTGACCAGTACGGATGCGATGACAGCCGATTGGGCACATTTGCCTTACGATTTCATGGCGAAGGTGAGCAATGATATAATAAATAAGGTGAAAGGAGTGAATCGTGTATGTTACGATATCTCTTCCAAACCGCCTTCGACGATAGAATGGGAATGACAATCGTATACCGATATATGGTTGATAATAGCCTCAACTTTTGCAGTTGGGGCTATTTTTCATGTCGGAGTTATTAAAATGAAATAAAAATCATATCAGAATGAACAGATTGGGCATAAAGGTTTTGTTGTGGTGTGCGCTGCCTGCTTTGACTGGTAGGGCACAATCCGACACGACGTTGACTTATCGTGTCGAGGCCTCTGCGAATGTCAGTTCCGGAGATTATGCACCGTTGTGGTTTACGGCCAATCGGAACGGTCTGTCGAGCCAGAAACCGAACAGTGCTTATTTGCGTGCGGGGCTTACTTATCGTAAATCTTTTAATCATGGTTGGCGGATTGGAGCCGGATTGGATTTGGCTGCGGGCGTGAACAGTCCTTCCGAATTTATCGTGCAACAGGCTTATGCAGACTTTTCGTGGAGAGTTCTTAATTTGAGTATCGGGAACAAGGAACGCAATCCGTTGGGGAAGAACCCGCTGTTGAGCAGCGGCGGAATGGTGGAAGGAAACAATGCGCGACCTGTTCCTCAGATAAGGGCAGAGATTGCGGATTATTATACGGTGCCGGGAACGAAGGGATGGTTTGCTTTTAAAGGCTATATCGCTTACGGACGTTTTACGGACGACCGTTGGCAGCGTGATTTTGCGGGGGCAAACCACCAGACTTACGTGGAGGACATTCTTTATCACAGCAAGGAGTTGATGTTCAAAGTGGGAAACAAGGAAAGGTTTCCTTTGGAAGCAGAGCTCGGCATGCTGATGTCGGCTCAATTCGGAGGAACGCAGCATACCTTCTCTTTGAAAGACGGTGAGTGGAAAGAGACTGTGTACGAGATGCCTCATGGATTGAAGAATTATGCCAAAGTTTTCTTGGCCCAAGCCGGGGGAGACGGCACTACCGGGGGAGATCAGGTGAATGTGGAAGGCAATCATGTGGGCAGTTGGAACTTTGCGTTGAATTATTATTGGCGCGATTGGAAGTTCCGTGCATATTATGAACATTTCTTTGACGACCATTCACAAATGTTCCTCCAATACGGACGTTGGAAAGACGGGCACTTAGGATTTGAGATTACTTTGCCCAGAAACCGTTGGGTCAATACATTGCTTTGGGAAGGATTGGCCACGAAAGACCAGTCGGGTCCTATTTTGTATGACGGAGACGAACGTTTTCCGGGAGCGGCTTTTCCAGGTATGCAAGTGAGTGCTTGTGACGATTACTACAATAATTTCTTTTATCAGTCTTGGCAACATTATGGTCTGGGTGTCGGTAACCCATTGTTGCCCGGACCGATCTACAACCGCGACGGTAGCCTTAAGTTCCGGAGTAACCGCGTGCGTGCCAATCATTGGGCTTTCAGCGGGACACCGTCTGACGAGTGGGCCTATCGTGTACTGATGTCGTATGCGCTTCATTGGGGAACATACGTCAATCCTTTGGATAAGATATGCAAACAGTTCAGTTCGCTGTATGAAGTGACGTATTCGCCCAAGGCGTTGTCCGGATGGCATTTTTCCGTTTCGGCGGCCGTGGATCATGGTGATTATCTCGGTAATAGCGGTGGCGGTATGATAACCATAAGAAAGGAGGGGATATGTATAAAATAAACAGTTTGGTTTTTAAATGGATTTGTTTCTGTCTGCTTGTTCCGTTCTGTTTGTCTTGTACGGATAAGGCTCCGGAATATCCAGACTTGGAAGGATATTGGAAACAAGAGTGGATAGAGG
>ENA-ORUX01001088-ORUX01001088.1-human-gut-metagenome-genome-assembly--contig:-NODE-1088-length-22315-cov-3.345148_pt1 | contig 22315 bp, 17 predicted proteins | sample MGYA00242087_ERZ509225 | MGnify/ENA primary metagenome ERZ509225 (study PRJEB26280, sample SAMEA2338864) | human gut metagenome | biome: human gut; feature: human-associated habitat; material: faeces... | reverse complement strand
GTATCATCGGTGCCCTTGTCAAAAGGCTTGATCATAAAGAACACGACGAGCGCGATAATCACGACGACTAGCGCGGCGATGATGCCGATGAGCAGGGCGTTGTTGTTTTTGGGCGAGGCGGGAGCACCGGCCTGCGGAGCGGCGGTCGGTATGGGCTGCTGCGGCGCGGAGCCGGCTGGCGTCGCCCATTGTTGCGTCGTGCCAACTTCGGGCTGGGGAGCGGGCGCGGGCTGATGAGCGGACTGCACGGTCACGTCCGCCTGCGCATCCTCTTGCGACTGAGAGGCCTGGCCATCATCGATTACCGGCGTTCCGCAGCTGGTGCAAAAACGCTCGTCGTCTTTCAGAAGCTTGCCGCAATGGGTACAAAACCGGGGCATGATGGTTCCTTCCATTCGATGTGTTGGCTAGATTATAAGGTGGTTCAGGTGCGGTTGGGCCGCGCCGACCCAACTGGTTATGTGAGGATAGTCGTGCCGCGCAAGCCCTGTCGCATGCGTCACAATGAGTGCGGCGTGCTGGGTGTCTGGCGCGGCCGTTTATCGACGGCTCGGTAGAATGCGATGGTGGGGAGTGAGTCTGTGTACTGCGGCGAGCAAGGTCGGGGTGGCGGCGACAACGTGGAGGCGTTCCGGTTCCCGCCGGGGGATGCGCCCCTCGCTGTGCTTCGCCCAGCCGATCACATGATCGATGATGCGTCCGGCGCGTACTCGATAGGCGTTGTCTCCTGTGGCATCCGCCACGGCTAGGAATGCCTCGGTGGTGTGCATGTTGGCGTTGAGACCGCGATACGGGTCGAGCTCGGTGAATTCGGTGTTCCAGGTATCGACGGCCAAACCGATTTCGTCATTCCAGAAATGCTTGTCATACGTGGCAAGTGCCTCGTCAAGCAGTTCCTTGGCACCCGGACGCCCGGCCAGCAGGGCGGAGGACGCGGCGAGAATCACGAAGGCATGCGCATAGCAGACCTTGCCCGGCGCATGGGTGCCGTCCGCGAACACCTGCGGATACCAGCCGCCGTGCTCGTCGTCATGCAGAATGCCGGTCAATCCCTTGAGCGCCGCGTCGGCCAGCTCGCCCGCACCCAGGTATCCGAGCATGGCACCAATCGAATACACATGGGCCATACGGCTGGTGATCCACGTTTCGACGCCGTGGGAGGGGTCGAGGGTGCCGTCGGCGTTCAGCCAGCCGGAACCGCCGTTCGGTGCTGGGAAGCCTTTGCCGAACTTCAGCAGCTCGTAGGTTTCGGAAGCCATGAAAATGCGGTTGGCTTCGGTGCCGAGCGTATAACGTGGGTTATTGGTCATAATGATTGTTCCTTTCCTTAACGAGAACATGCGGTGGGTGCACAATGAGCATTCAGCGGGCACGTCTTAGTGTTTCACGCGAATGTCGAAATAGTCCATGACCAGTTCGCAGAACATCATATTCGACCAGCTGAACCATTCGCGCGTGTACTTGGTCGGATCGTTCACGTCGATGCCTTCGTGCATGAGATGTGTACCGGCGTCGGTGGCTACAAGACGGTCGAGGATATGCGCCTTGAAGTCCTTGTTGTCACTGGTCATCGCCTCGATAGACAGGGCGATGGGCCACACATAGCGCGGCGGGGTGTGCGGTGAGCCGATGCCCTTGAGATACTCGCCCTCGTAGTAGTACGGGTTTTCGTCGCTGAGCAGCGTACGTCGGGTTGCCAGATATGTCGGATCGTCCGGTGCGCAGTATCCCAAGTAAGGGGCCGCCATCAAGGAGGGCACATTGCTGTCGTCCATGATATTGACGTGGCCCAGGCCGTCGGTCTCGAATGCGTAGATCGTCTCTCCATTGCGGTTCGTCGTTTTGGCGTGGGCTTCAATGCCTTCGGTGATGGTGCGGCGCAACTCGCCGGCACGGGCGGCGATATCGGCATCATTCAGAATCTCACCGCCGAAGATGCGTTCCAGATAGCCCATCACCACGGCGGCGAACATGTTCGAGGGCACCAGATAGTGGTAGGTGCAGGCGTCGTCGCTGGGGCGGAAGCCGGACCAGGTCATGCCGGTGTACGCCACCGGCGACCCCTTGCCGTTATTGCTCAGCGATTCGGTGGGGATGTCCGTGTCGCGGATGAAGAAATACGGGGAGCGTTCATGATGCTGCTCGGTCTCGAATACGTCAAGAATCTTCTTGACGCCGGCAATGAATTCGGCATCGAAATGACCGGTGTTGCCGGTGTTCGCATACAGCATCCAAGCCAACTGGATGGGGTAGCACAGCGAATCCACCTCGTACTTGCGCTCCCAAAGCCAAGGGCTGGAGAAGTCGGACTGATCGTCCTTGTCCCAGGAGGCACCGTTCGGTTCCTCGTTGAAGGCGTTCGCATACGGGTCGATGGTAATGTAGCGGAACTGCTGGCGAACCAGACCGGCGATCAAGTTCGCAATGTCGTCGTCTTTGGCGGCAAGGGCTAGGTAAGGGCGTAATTGCGCGGTCGAATCACGCAGCCACATGGCCGGGATATCGCCGGTGAGCAGAAATGTGGTGCCGTCGTCATGCCATTTGACCGTGGTGGTCAGGGTATCTGCAAAGCAGGCGTTGAAGTTCTCGGCCCAATCAGCGTGTTCGGTGCCACATAGGTCCGTGATGCGCTGCAAGAAATCCGAGACCGACTTCGGTATCGCGGTGGTCGTCATAAATTCAACTTCTTTGTTTGAGGGATATACATATCAAGGGAACAGCATTATTCTAAACCGCTTTAGTTGAAGACACGCGAAAGGATGTGAAGAGCGTGGCCGTGAGTACACCATATGAAAAAACCGGTGAGATTTCCTGTTCGGAGAATCTCACCGGTTGCGGTCAGTCGATTCGTGAAGTCACACGAATGACGAACAAAGGGGGGCGGAATCAGGCCTCGTTCTTCTCGTCCATGGCCTTGAGCTGGGGCGGGGTGTACGTGTCGCGCTTGAATTCAGTCAGGAAGTACAGGCCGACGACCAACAGCTCGATGGCGGGGCAGGATGAAGGCGGTGCCGAGAAGAATCACGCAGCCGATAATCATGTAGACGGTCAGCACGCGAGTCTCGCGGACCTTCGAGAGCGGGTAGCTGGCGGAGATACGGTCCACGAAGAAGATGAAGCAGCCGAGCGCGAAGAACGCCAGGCCGGTCATGATGCCGATTTTGTAGCTGGTCTTCTTGATGAACAGCGAGGCGGGGATGGCCACGATGAAGTAGCCGGCATAGAATGCGGACTGCACGAACGCGGTCTTCATGTCGCTCAGGTCGAATACGGCCTTGAACTGGGTGATAAGAATGTCATTGAGGCTTGCGGCGATGGCCTAGAAGGCGAACAGCACCGAAGTCATTGAAAATTGCAATACTGGCGTGCGATCAAGGTAGCCGTCAGGGCTTTCCACCCACGCCACGTTCTTGGATGCGGTCTTGTCCATGATATGTATTCCCTTTTTCTCTATAAATGGACGTATGACAGATCGATCGATCAATGGATGATGACTAGTGAATAGTGATAGTCCTGTTGCCGGGTTCCATCAGGGTGTTACATGATTTGGCAGAATTCGATGACCTCGTGGTTCGGGCCCAGTACGTTGAAGTAACGGATGCCGTTGCTCCAGAAGGTGTCGATGTGCTGGATGGAGCCTTCCGCGAAGTTCAGGCCGAGCTTCTGCGCTTCAGCGAAGGACGCCTCGATATCCGTGGAATCCAGCGCGAAGTGGTTGATGGCACCGTTTTCCATCGGGGTGGGATCCATGGTCCACACCTCGAGGGTCAGGTTGTTCAGGCGCAGGAAGGTGCAGCGGTCCTCACCGTTGGGATAGATGCCGAGGCATTCGAAGCCGAGACGCTCGTAGTAGGCGATGGTGCCTTCGAGATCCGTGGTCGGAATGCCGACATGCTGGACGCCGGTGACGGTGTCACGAATGGACATGGTAACTCCTTTTTAAAACGGGATGGCTTTGCCGGTATAGGACGGCAAAGCCATCGGGAAAATAGGTGGTTTTGGATTACTTGCCGATTTCAGCCAGGTAGTCGGGCATCTCGGCCGGGTACTGCGGCCAGGCACCGGCCTGGGTGCAGACGTAGGCGGCGGTGTTGACGGCCTTGCGGTGGGCTTCGGCGAGCGTGTCGCCCAGCAGGATGCGTGCGGTGAAGGTGCCGGAGAAGGAGTCACCTGCACCCACGGTGTCGTTCACCTCGACGTGCGGAGTGTCCAGCGTGGAGACCTCGCCCTTGCGGGAGATGATGGTGGAGTAGGCGGAGCCGGCGGTCAGAATCACGTAGTCGAGGTCGAATTCCTCGAGGAACCAGCGGGAGGCGTCTTCGCCGGAGGTGCCGCGAATGTCGAACATGTCGCGCAGCAGCAGGAGTTCCTCGTCGTTGATCTTGAAGACGGTGGCCGCCTTGAGGAGTTCCTCGATAAGTTCCTTGGAGTAGTGGTCGCCGCGCAGGTTGATGTCGAAGAACTTCATCGCGCCCGGCTTGGTGTGCTTGAGCAGCTCCGTGATGGTGGCGTGCGATTCGGGGGAGCGCAGGGCCAGGGTGCCGAAGCAGACGGCGTCGGCCTTGGAGACCACGTCGATGAGCTGGCGGGTGTACAGGATGTGGTCCCAAGCCACGCCCTTGACGATGGTGTACTCCGGGATACCGTTCTTCAGTGCGACTTCGACGGTGGAGGTCGGCCAGGCGTTGCGCTGGATGACGGTGTTGATGCCGGCCTCGTCGGCCTTGGCAATCAGTTCGTCGCCGAGTTCATCCTCGCCGACCGCGCTGATGGCCCAGCCTTCGGTGCCGTTCTTCATCGCGTGGTAGGCGAAGTTGACGGGGGCGCCGCCGGCTCGCTTGCCGCTCGGCAGCATGTCCCACAGCAGTTCACCGAGGCTCAGAACGATCGGGGTAGTCATGGTTGGTTTCCTTTCCTTTGTTTCCTTTATCGGGTGTTTCGTATGGAAAATCTTGTGATGTCGGCGCTTGGTTTAGGAGACGTCGAAGAACACCGAGGGGTGTTCGAGGAATTGGGTCACTGCCACTGCTGCGGCACCGGAGACCGCCGCGTCGGCGGACAAGGTGGATAGGCTGATGGAAGTGGAGGCATTGATTTCGGGGATGGCCCGTTCGGCCACCGTGGCGCGCACCTCATCGAGCAGTATCGGGCCGGCTTCGGACACGATGTCGCCGATGATGATGTGCTCGGGATTGTATCCATTGAAGATGGTGACGCATCCGTAGCCGACGTATCGGGCGACTTCGCGGACAATGGCGATTGCCGCTTCGTCGCCGTCGCCGGCTTTGGCGAACAGGGCGCGGGCGGCTTCGGTGTGGGTCATATCGGCCGCGCCGGGAACCACGGTGCCATCGGCGATGAGCGTATCGTGAATGGCGGGGGGGGAGCAGTAGCGTTCAAGGCAGCCGACGTTGCCGCAATCGCAGGGGCGGCCGTTGACGTCAATGGAGATGTGTCCGATTTCGGTGGCGGCACCGAGGAAGCCGTTGATGAGGCGACCGTTGTCGATGACGCCGAGGCCCACGCCTTCGCCGACCAGATAATAGGCGAGGTTGTCGTCGGCGTGCACCGACGGGTCGAAGAGATAATGTGCGAGGGCGCCGGCGCGGGCGTCCTGTTCGATGAACACTGGCACGCGGAAAGCGGTGGCGAATTCGTCGATGAAGTTGATTTTGCGCCAGCCCTGCATGTTGGACACCACGGCGGTGCGGCCTACGTTACGCAGATAGGGGCCGGGCACTGCCATGCCGATGGCCACGATGGATGGGTCGTTGTCGAGCAGTTGTTCGACGCGCTGGTGGATGGTGACGATGGAGTCGTTGATGGTGTTGTCGCACACCGTGGGCAGGTTTTCAAAGCTCAGGGTGTTGCCGCACAGGTCGAACACGCCGATCTGCACCAGCGAGCGGGCGAATTTGATGCCGATGATGCGGAAGTGCGTGGTGTTGAGCTTGAGTCCGATGGAACGGCGGTTCTTGGAGCCTTCCAGATCGCCGGTCTCTTCAATCATGCCGGCCTCGATAAGGCGTGCGGTGATTTTGGTGATGGCCGCGGGGGTGAGTTCCAGTGCCTTGGCGATTTGCGCGCGGGAACTGATGCCGTTGTGATACAGGTGCTTGACGATGCGGGAGCGGTTGGATTCGGAGACACTGGCCTGGGAAGTGGCGTGGGTGGTGTTTGTTGCCATCGGTCTTAAGTCCTCCTTGTCTGCACCGCTGCGAGTTGTTCCGCTCGTCTTTGAATCTGAACTTGATTAAGATATTAACGCTGTTAATTGATTGACGCAATCAATATGTCATTCGGCGTGTCGTGCATGTGAGTGTCGTCTTGGGTGAATTTGTTAAGATAGTTGTCAATAGTCAGATGTACACTGATATCAAGCGAAACGTTCGATGAAGAACAGGGGAGGACTGATGTCCGAAAACACTATGAACAATCTCAAAATCGGTGTTGACGTGGGCGGAACAAAAATCGAAGCTGTGCTGGTTGACGCAATGGGCACGGTATTGGGTTCCGCCCGTATTCCCGCCAGACATGGCAACGATGCCGTGATCGAAGACATCGTCGCTGTAGCGCATCAGGCGGCGGGTGAGCGTTTTGACGAGGTGAGGGCCATCGGTGTCGGTACCCCGGGCACGGTGGATTCGGCCAGCGGGCATGTGGGCAATATCGTGAATCTCGACGTGGTCTCGCTGGATATGGGGCCGTTGATCTCGCAGCGTTCGGGCGTGCCGGCCCATGTGGAAAACGACGTCAACGCCGCCGCCGTCGGCGCGGCCACCGTGTTGGGCGGTGCAGATGGCATGGCCGGTACCATTGCGTTCCTGAACTTCGGCACCGGACTGGCTGCGGGCATTGTCGAAAACGGCGTGCTGATGCATGGCTATAGCGGTGCGGCCGGCGAAATCGGCCATATCCCAGTCGAACCTCATCGCCTCAAGTGCCCTTGCGGGCAATACGGATGCTTGGAAACCGTCTGCTCGGGCGCATCCGTGGGACGTCTGTGGCCCAACGCCGACCCGCCGATGCCCGACCTGATTCGTCGCGCGAAAAAGCGGGAGGCCGAGGCCGTCGATGTGCTGGACATGGTAGTGCGCGCCATCGGCGACACTATCCAGATTTTGGCCCAATCCGTTGACCCGCGACTGATTGTCTTGGGTGGCGGCATGGCCAAAACCGGTGAACCGTTGGTCGAGGTGATCGCGGCTGAGCTGCGCCGGCGCGAATCGCAATGCCGATTCCTTGAAACGCTGGACCTGCCGGCCCGGCTGCGTCTGGCACCCGTCGATCAACCGGTCGGAGCCATCGGTGCCGCCATGGCGGCATAGCACTGGCATAGTGCCGGGGCATGGAAGATGAGGCGTCGGATTTGTCTCCGAGACCGCATCTTCCATGCGGTCCTATATCGCTTTATGTCGTGCTGTGCCGCGCTTGGCCTTGCGCGTTTCGTTGCCGGGGTGGCCAGCTTTATTTGGCCAAGTGTTGGAAGACCACGGCGATGGCCTCGCCCTGTACGGTGATGTCGGGTCCGCATTCGCAGCGCCGGATTACCGTGTGTTTATGGAAGGACGAGGACGTGGCGGCATCCAGATACTGCTGTGCCGCGTCAATGAACGTCTCGTTGATGATGTTCGGCTGCCCATAGACGCATACGTCTGCCATATCCAAAAGGCCCACAGGCATGGACAGGGCCTGGCCGAGATAGCGGCCCGCCCGAGCAAGGATACCCTGATGCTGCTCCACGTCTGCTGCGCTGAGTTGCTTCTTCAATGCGGTTCCGGAAATCATCGTCTCCAAGCAACCGTGCTTGCCGCAAGGGCACAGCGGCCCGTCAAGATCGATGGAAATATGGCCGAGCTCGCCAGCCGCGTGCAGTTCGCCGATTACCGGCGTGTCCGAGAGCAGAATCGCCGAACCGATGCCTCTTTCGATGCGCACGAAAAGCATATTCGGCCCGCCTTGGCCAAAGAAACGTTCGGTGAGCATGGCTGCGGTGGCGTCGTTGCTGACGTTTACTTCAAGTCCGAAATGTTCGGCGATTGGCGTGGACAGGTCGAGATTGTTCCAGCCGCGCATCGTGGAGGAGCGGACCACGCCGTTGTCTACCACGCCGGGGGAGGCGACTCCGATGCCGATGACCTCGCCATCGGACATGCCCAGCATCTTCTCAATGAGCTCGATGATCACATCCACGGAAACGAATGAGCCGGTGTTCAGGGTGACTTCGGCGTGACGCAGCGGCTGGCCGAGCAGATTGGTGACTGCGCCGTGCAGCAGGTGCTCCTGCGTCAGGTCGATGCTGATGATGCGCAGTCGATCGATATCGATGCTCAGCAGTGTGCCTCGTTTGCCTTTGCCGCCGCTGGGTGCCTGACCGGTCTCGCGCAGCAATCCTTCCTCCAGCATCCGACCGACCACATCGGAAACGGCCACGCGGCTCAATCCGGTGCGTCGGCCGAGCTCGGCGCGCGAATACTGGTTGGTGGGGAACAACAACCTGAAGATAAGTTGGCGGTTCTTGCGGCGCACATCGGCGGGGGAAGCCTTGGCCGCATGGTCGTCGGTCGTTGTGTTGAGACCGAGATATGACATGTTTCCTCCTGCCTGATGGTGAGCGAGTGGACGGCGATTGTTGTTCCATACACAGCTTAGACGGTGAAGCGCAATTTCGTCGTTGAAACTGTTATGAAACTTCACTAATAAATTCCAGTGTACCTGTGTGAAGCGTCAGGAAACACCGTGAGTGTTCATAAGGTCCAAAATTGTTAGTATCATTAACAAATAGCGAATCACCAATCGGCGCTACGCCGAACGGTGGTTGGAACGCCGCGCGGCACCCGGACGTGACAAGGATGTTGCCATTATCCGCAAGACGGGCGGCGGTACAGCGACTCGCATCGGGCGGGCCGCACGGAACTGGAGGAAACCGATGCCGGAAATCATCATTGTCAAGAACGAAGCCGAGGCCGGCGAGATCTACGGCCGTTGCGTGGCGGACCTGATCAAAGCAAAGCCGGACGCTGTGCTGGGCCTGGCCACTGGCTCCAGCCCGCTGGCCGCCTATCAGGCGCTCGCCAAGATCGTCAAGGACGAGGCCATTGACGTTTCGGGCGTGCGTGGTTTCGCGCTTGACGAATACATCGGGCTGCCGCTGACCCATCCCGAGTCCTATCATGCGACCATCCATCGCACCGTGGTCGAACCGCTTGGCCTGGACCCGGCCAAGGTCCATGTGCCCGGCGACGTACTCAACGGCACTCCGCTCGAAGACGGCGACAAAGTCGCGCTGGCCGGCCCGGCCTATGATCGTGCCATCGAAGCCGCTGGCGGCATCGACGTGCAGATCCTCGGCATCGGCACCGACGGCCACGTCGGCTTCAACGAGCCCGGTTCCTCGTTGGCCTCCGGCACTCGCGTCAAGACCTTGGCCGAACAGACCCGCATCGACAACGCGCGCTTCTTCGACAACGACATCAACCAAGTGCCCACCCACTGCATCACGCAGGGTATTGGCACGATCATGAAGGCCCGTCACCTCGTGCTGCTGGCGTTCGGTGCCGGCAAGGCCGAAGCCATCGAGGAGACGGTGGAAGGCGGCGTGTCAGCGTTCTGCCCGGCTTCCGCGCTGCAGATGCACCCGCACGCCACGATTATCGTGGATGAGGAGGCCGCGTCCCGCCTGCGCCACAAGGACTACTACCGTTACGCCTACACCCACAAGCCGGCCTGGCAGGGCATCTGAGTTATCGTGTGCTGGCTCCCGCCAGCGGGAGCGCATGAGCGGTAAGGAGAACAACATGTCTGATAGGAACGAGATAGTCTCGCGCGTGACCGCGGCACTGGAGGGCAAGCCGGCTCCGGTGGCGATTCGTAACGCGCGCAAGGTGGATGCGCGCGGCGAACGGCGCGGATATTGGGTCGTCTCCGATGCCGCCGGCGTCATCATGGCGGCCGGCACGGGGGAGGGGACCTTCGAGCACTGCTGCCGCACGGTGGGGCTCGACCCGGCCGATCGCAACGCGGTCATCGACGCCGAAGGCCGTATTCTGACCCCCGGCTACGTGGACATCCACGCGCACGGCGCATGGGAGAAGAGCTTCGATGACGGGCCGGACGGCATCGACGTGGCGCGGGCCGGCCACGCCGTGCATGGCACCACGCGCCAGGTGCTCTCGCTGATCACCAACCCCGTGGACGTGATCTGCCGCAACATCCGCACCGTCCGCGCCACAATGGAGTCCGGCCGCCCCGACATCCTAGGCTGCCATCTGGAAGGCCCGTTCCTGGCCCTGGCCCGCAAGGGCGCACATGACCCGGAATGTCTCAAGGATCCGGTGCCTGACATCGTCGATAAGATGCTCGAGGCCTCCGGTGCCGACCCCGCCTCCGGCAAGCTTGGCTGCATCCGCCAGATCACCATCGCCCCCGAACTGCCCCACGGCATCTCCGCCATCCGCCAGTTCGCCGCTGCCGGCGTGGTGCCGGCCGTGGGCCACTGCGACGCCGACTACGAGACCGCCAAAGCCGGCTTCGACGCGGGCGCGGGCATCATGACCCACATGTTCAACGCGATGAACGGCCTGCATCACCGCGAACCCGGTCCGATTCCGGCCGCGGTGGAGGACCCGCGCGTCACCATCGAGCTCATCAACGACGGATTCCACGTGCAGGATCCGATGGTGAGCCTCTCCTTCCGGTTCGCGCCTCACCGCACGGCCTTCGTGACCGACGCGATGGCCGCCACCGACTGCCCGGACGGCGCCTACAAGTTGGGCGCGCTGGACGTGAACGTGGTCGGCGGGCATGCGCGCCTGGTCTCCAACGGCGCCATCGCCGCCTCCACTCTGCTGCTGGAGGTCGCCGTGCGCCGTGCGGTGTGCGAACTGGGCTTCAGCCCGGTGGACGCGGTCGAGGCGGCAACTCTGACGCCGGCCAAGGCGTTCGGCTTCGACCGGCCGAACCCGGTCACCGGGGCGCCGATCGGCCTCATCGCCCCCGGCTTCGCCGCCGATTTCAACCTTGCGGACCCGGCCGACTGGACGGTCGAACAGGTGTGGTGCGCGGGCCGCAAGCTCAAGTAGCAGTAGGCCGACCGGTTGACGAATGGAAGGCATTCGTCTACGAACATGGTCACATGGTGAGATGATAGTATATTTGTCTCACCATGTGACCGTTATTCACGTCGTAATACAAGAATCCGTAATACTGCTCGATACCGCATAAAACCGGCCTTGGTCGCCACAAGCGAAACATAAGTCGATGACTATGGAAACGCAGAGGTAACACATCCGCACCATAGTCAGGCGGTAATCCACGCCCGCAGTGATGACGTGGAAACAAGTTATGAGAGAGGATTCCTGTTGAATTCCAAGAAGATTCTGGCCGCCGCCGTCTCCGTGGCCGCCATCGCATCCCTGACCGCCTGCGGCGGTGTGAAGGATGACACCACCGCAGGTGCCGATTCCGGCAACGCCATCACCATCGGCACCACCGATAAGATCACCAGCCTGGACCCCGCCGGCTCCTACGACAACGGTTCATACGCCGTGCAGATCCAGGTGTTCCCGTTCCTGTACGCCCAGGACTACAACACCTCCGAACTGAGCCCGGACATCGCCGCCGATGACGGTACCTGGAACGATGACGGCACCGAATTCACCGTCAAGCTCAAGGACGGCCTGAAGTTTGCCAACGGCAACGACCTGACCGCTTCCGACGTCAAGTTCTCCTACGATCGCATCAAGAAGATCAACGACCCGAACGGCCCGAGCTCCCTGCTCGCCAACGTCGAATCCGTGACCGCCAAGGACGACACCACCGTGGTGTTCAAGGATTCCGTGCCTTTTGACGTGACTCTGAAGCAGGTCATGTCCAGCCCCGCCGGCCCGATCGTCGATGAGGATACCTTCGACGCCGACAAGCTCACCGACGCCGACACCATCGTCTCCAAGAAGGCCTTTGCCGGCCCGTACACGCTGACCGCCTTCAAGATCAACGAGTCCGCCGCCTACGCCAAGAACGACTCCTACAAGGGCCTGACCCCGGCCAAGAACTCCGCCGTGCAGGTCAAGTACTTCGCCGACGCCTCCAACCTGAAGATGGCCGTCCAGCAGGGCCAGATCGACGTGGCCAACCGCTCCCTGAGCCCGACCGACATCGAGGACCTCTCCAAGGACTCCAAGGTCAAGGTCGTCAAGGGCCCGGGCGGTGAGGAGCGCTTCATCGCCTTCAACTTCAAGATTCAGCCCTACGGCGAATCCCAGCCCGACGCCGACGCCAACAAGGCCAAGGCCGTGCGCCAGGCCGTCGCCAACCTCATCGACCGCGAAGAGCTCTCCACCAAGGTCTACAAGGGCACCTACACCCCGATGTACTCCTTCATCCCGGACGGCCTGGCCGGTCACGATGACACGCTGAAGTCCGCCTACGGCGACGGCAACGGCAAGCCGAGCACCGAGAAGGCCAAGAAGGTCCTCGCCGACGCCGGCGTCACCACCCCGGTCGACCTCAAGCTCCAGTACAACAGCGACCACTACGGCTCCGTCTCCGCCGACGAATACGCTGCCCTGAAGTCCCAGCTTGAGGCAGGCGGCCTGTTCAAGGTCGACATGCAGTCTACCGAATGGACCCAGTACAACAAGGATCGTGTGGTTACCGACGATTCCGACGGTGTGTACCCGGTCTACCAGCTTGGATGGTTCCCGGACTACTCCGACCCGGACAACTACCTGTCCCCGTTCTTCCGCGATGGCAACTTCGTGAACAACGGCTACTCCAACAAGGAAGTCAACGACCTGATCGTCAAGCAGGCCGGCGAGAAGGACGAGTCCGCTCGTGGAGACATCCTCAAGCAGATTCAGAAGCTCGAGACCGAAGACCTCTCCACCATCCCGCTGCTGCAGGGTGCCCAGGTCGCCGTCACCGGCACCTCCGTGAAGGGTGTCACCCTCGACGCTTCCTTCCGCTTCCGCTATGCCTCCGTCACCAAGGGCTGATCCAGCATGAGCTCCCCTCTTTGAGGGGGAGCTGTCTGCCGACGGCAGACTGAGGGGAGCCTAACTCGTATGACTCCCCTCAGTCGGCTTCGCCGCCAGCTCCCCTCGGAGAGGGGAGCCTTTATTGCTTTATATATCGATTACCAACACCAAGGAGCATCGCGTGTCAGACAGCGCCATAGCGACCTCCAGCACCACTCCGGCGAAAGCCAAGACGAAGAAGAACCGACTGTCAGGTAGTTTCTTCCGCTTCGTGCTGACGAGGTTCCTTCTCATTATTCCCACCGTTTTCATTCTGGTCACCATCGTGTTCTTCGTGATGCGCGCCACCGGCGACCCGATTTCCGCCGCCTTGGGCGGCCGCCTGACACCCGCCGAACTCCAGCAGCGCATCCACGCGGCCGGCTATGACCGCCCGCTGATTGTGCAATACGTCGACTATCTTGGCGGCCTGCTGCACGGCGACCTCGGCACGACGCTGACCGATAACCAGCCGGTGATCAGCATTCTTACGCACTACGGCGCCGCCACATTCGAACTGGCCTTCCTCGCCCTGATTGTGGCGCTGATTGTCGGCATCGGCCTAGGCCGACTCGCCGCCCGCAAACGCGACCGTGCCGCCGACGCCGGCATCCGCACCTTCGCCATCCTGTGCTACGCCACCCCGGTGTTCTTCCTCGGCCTCGTGCTGAAGCTCATCTTCGCTGTCTGGCTCAACATCCTTCCAGCCTCCGGCCGCTCCGACCTGAACTCCGAAATGCAGTTCACCCGTCTGGTATCGCCGACTGGCTTCTACATCATCGACGCCATCCAGCTCGGCGACATGAACGTGCTCGTCGACGTGCTGCGCCACGCCGTGCTGCCGGCCGTCGCCCTAGGCCTCCTGACCGCCGGCGTGTTCATCCGTCTGGTACGCACCAACGTCATCTCCACCTACAATTCCGGCTACGTCGAGGCTGCCCGCTCGCGCGGCGTCTCCGAAAAGCGCCTGCTCAACAAGCACGCCTGGCGGCCGGCCCTGATCCCGATCATCACCGTCATGGGCATGCAGATCGCCCTGATGCTCGCCGGTGCGGTCCTGACCGAAACCACCTTCGAATGGAAGGGCCTGGGCTTCATGCTGTCCCAGTACCTGAAGGCCCGTGACTTCGTGGCCGTGCAGGGCATCGTGATCCTTATCGCCATCATCGTGGCCGTCGTCAACTTCCTCGTCGACGTCATCGCCGCGCTTATCGACCCGAGAGTGAGGTACTGAGATGACCACCGCATCCCAAGACAAGATCACCGTCCCCGGTGACGACCGCCTTACCAAGCTCAACGTCAGCACCAAGACGCCGTTCTGGACCAAGATCCCGATCATCAAGGAACTGCGCGTGGCGGTCGGCTGGCAGAAGGGCATGCTGATCACCGGTCTCGCGATCACCGCGTTCTTCCTGCTCGTGGCCCTCTTCGCCCCGCTGATCGCCCCCTACGGCCACGCCCAGATCAAGGCCGCCGACGGCACGTCCTTCCCGGCGCAGGCCGCACCCTCCGCCGAACACATCTGGGGCACCACCGCCGCCGGATTCGACGTGTTCTCCCGTGTGGTGTGGGGCGCACGCACCGCCGTCATCGCCATCGTCGTGGCCGTGCTGCTCTCCATCTTCGCCGGCGTGCTGCTCGGCCTGGTCTCCGGCTACTACGGTGGCTGGGTGGACCGCATTCTGGTGATGATCGCCGACGCCGTCTACTCCTTCCCCTCGCTGCTGCTCGCCATTCTGATGGCCATCATGATCTCCCACGGCCAGTCCGGCCTGTGGAGCGGCATTCTGGCTTCCGGCATCTCCATCACCGTGGTGTACATCCCGCAGTATTTCCGCACAATTCGCGCCGAAGTGATCCGCATCAAGGAATCCGCGTATGTCGAGTCCGCGCGCGTGGTCGGCGCCTCCACCTGGCGCATCATGACCAAGCACCTGTTCAAGAACTCCACCCGCACGTTGCCGGTGATCCTGACGCTGAACTCGTCCGAAGCCATCCTGACCCTCGCCGGCCTGGGCTTCCTCGGCTTCGGCATCGAGCCGACCGCCGCCGCCGAATGGGGCTACGACCTGAACCGCTCGGTTTCCGACGTGACCGCCGGCATCTGGTGGACTGCCGTGTTCCCGGGCATCGCCATCGTGCTCATCGTGCTCGGCATCACGCTCGTGGGCGAATCGCTCAACGATCTGGCCGACCCGCGTCTGCGCGCCCGCAAGTCCGCCGGCGAAGTGGTCGGATCGATCGAAGACACGTCCGTCGACCCAAACGAGAAGCCGACCGCACGCAACGAGGTGATTGCCGAACTCGACGCGAACGTCGACCCGCCGGCCACCGTCACCGACCATGACCCGACCATCGTCGCCTCCGAATGGACCGGCGAGGGCAAGCCGGAAGGCAAGGAGTGAGAGATGAGCGAAAACAACAAGAATCTCGCCGATATCAAGGACCTGTCCGTCTCCTTCATGACCGACGCCGGCTCCATCAAGGCCGTTGAGGACGTGAACTTCACCATTCCGCGCAAGACCGTGGTCGGCGTGGTCGGCGAATCCGGTTCCGGCAAGTCCGTGACCGCGCGCTCCATCATCAAGCTGCTGCCGGAGACGGCCACCACCTCCGGTGCCGTCTACCTGTCCAAGCGCGATGGCTCCGATTCGCTGGACGTGCTCTCCCTGAGCGGCGAACAGCTGCGCGAAGTGCGTGGTTCCGAGGCCGCGATGGTGTTCCAGGAGCCCAATTCGGTGCTGAACCCGGTGTACACCATCGGCTGGCAGATTGAAGAGGGCCTGCGCGCCCACGGCATGAAGGACAAGAAGGAACTGCGCGCCAAGGCCATCAACATCCTGAAGAAGGTCGGCATCCCGGATGCCGAAACCCGCGTGGACTACTACCCGCACCAGTTCTCCGGCGGCCAGAAGCAGCGCATCGTCATCGCCATGGCGTTGGTGCTGAACCCCGGCCTGATTCTGGCCGACGAGCCCACCACTGCCCTCGACGTGACCGTGCAAGCCGAAATTCTCGACCTGCTGCGCCTCGCCCGTGACGAGTTCGACGCCTCCGTGCTCATCATCACCCACAACATGGGCGTGATCGCGGACATCGCCGACCAGGTGGTCGTCATGTACCGCGGCCACGTGGTCGAGCAGGGCGACGTGGAGCAGATCTTCTACCATCCGAAGGACGACTACACCAAGCGACTGCTGGGTGCCGTGCCGCGCATCGGTCAGAAGCTGGTCGTGCGCGACCGCGAGGGCAAACCGATCGAGCGCAAGGCCGATTGGCGTGAACAGCCGATCGCCGTCGAGGCCAAGAACCTGACCATCACGTACCCGGGCCATCTCATGCAGCCCGACTTCAAGGCCGTGGACGGCGCGAACTTCACCATCCACCGCTCCGAAGTGCTGGGCCTGGTGGGCGAGTCCGGTTCCGGCAAGTCCACCACCGGCCGTGCCATCGCCGGCCTGCAGAAGGTGTCCGGCGGCTCCCTGAACGTGCTCGGCATCGAGATGAACGGCGTCAAGGAGCGTGACTTCAAGCCCAAGCGCGCGGACATTGGTTTCGTGTTCCAGGATCCGGGCTCCTCGTTCAACCCGCTGATGACCATCGCGGAGAATGTGGCCGAGCCGCTGCTCGTGCACCACAAGTACGGTTCCGTGGCCGATGCCAAGAACTATGTGGGCGATCTGCTGGAGATGGTCCAGCTGCCGCGCGCCTACATGAACCGTTTCCCGCATGAGCTGTCCGGCGGCCAGCGCCAGAGGGCGTCTTTGGCGCGTGGTTTGGCGTTGAAGCCGTCGCTGCTGATCGCCGATGAGCCGACTTCTGCATTGGACGTGTCGGTGCAGGCCAAGGTGTTGGAGCTGTTCAAGCGACTGCAGGCGGAAATCGGCTTCGCGTGCCTGTTCATCACCCATGATTTGGCGGTGGTCGATATGCTTGCCGACCGCATCATGGTGATGCATAAGGGCCAGATCGTGGAGCACGGCGATGCCGACCAGATTATGCAGCACCCGGAGAACCCGTACACCAAGAAGCTGCTGGCCTCCCTGCCCGTGCCCGACCCGCGCGAACAGCAGCAACACCGCGCCCACCTCCACGAGCTCCTAGCCCAAGAGGCGTAATCGCATAGCATTGGAGCTCCCTCGTCAGAGGGAGCTAACTTTATATCCGCTAGTACTGCTGCCCATCGAACTGGAACAGGGCGTGGGCGTCGCCGTGTTTTTTGTTCTCGATGTAAGTATGGAACAGCTCCAGCCGCTCGCTCGTGCTGGCCGCCAGGGGAGTGGGCAGGTCATCCAGATCGAACCAGCCGACGCTCAGGCTTTCCTCGTCGCCTACGAACGGCTCGGCATTGCCGCCGGGCTTCAGGGCGCACAGGAACGAATGATCCATGTACATGGTGTTGTCGCCATTGGCGTAGGTCAGTACCTTGTTTGACGAGGTGACGGCCACCAAATCGGTGACGATGGCATCGATGCCCGTCTCCTCCTTGATTTCGCGCACCACCGTGTCCGCCGGCTGTTCGCCCGGCTCGTTGATGCCGTAGACCATCGCCCATTCGCCCGTGTCCGAACGACGGCCCAACAGCAGTTGACCATGTTCGTTCAGTACACAACCGGTCACGCCATTGAGCCACAACAGATCATGGCCGATCTTCTTACGCAATTCCAACACAAATTCCGGAGTGGACACATTGCCTCCTTAGTAGAAAAGAAGCTCCCTCATCAGAGGGAGCTTAGGTTACTTCGCTTGGGCAGCCTGCTCGGCCATCCAGGCTTCGACGTCGTCGATCTGCTTCGGGATGCCGGCGGAAATCCATTCGGGGCCGTTCTCGGTCATGAGCACGTCGTCCTCGATGCGGATGCCGATGCCGCGGTATTCCGGCGGAATCAGCAGATCATCCTCGCGGAAGTACAGGCCGGGCTCGATGGTGAAGATCATGCCGGGCGTGATCTTCGCGCCCTGATAGGACTCATAGCGGGCCTGCGCGCAATCATGCACATCAAGACCTAGGTGGTGGGCCACGCCGCAGGCGAGCCAACGGCGGTGCTGCTGGCCTTGCGGGGACAGTGACTCCTCGACGCTCACCGGCAGCAGACCCCAATCGTGCAGACGCTCGGCGATCACACGCATGCAGGCGTGGTGGATGTCGGAATAGGTGGCACCCGGCTTGGCGGCTTCGAAACCGGCCTGCTGCGAGTCGAGCACGGCCTGGTACAGACGCTTCTGGAAGTCGGTGAACTTGCCGTTGGTCGGGAAGGTGCGGGTGATGTCGGCCGTGTACAGGGAATCGACCTCAACGCCGGCATCCACCAGCAGCATGTCGCCGGTCTTCACCACACCGGTATTGCGCATCCAGTGCAGAATCGGGGCGTGGGGGCCGGAGGCCACGATGGAGTCGTAACCGACGGCGTTGCCCAGTTCACGGGACACGGCGTTGAACGCGCCTTCGAGGATACGCTCGGAGCGCGGCTTGTCGAGCGCGGCCGGCAGTGCGGAGAGCAGACGGTCGAAGCCATGCTTGGTGGCGTCCACGGCCTTGCGCATTTCGTTGATTTCGTAGCCGTCCTTGACCATGCGTGCCTCGGCGGCGAACTCGTGCAGCTTGTCGTCGGATGCGGAGTTCTTGTCCGGATCGGCGAAACCGTTGGCCTCGCGGATGGATTCAACCATCGAAGTGATTTGCGGGTCGGTTTCGCTGACCACGCGCACGCGTACGGCGCCGGCTTCGGCACCCACGTCCTTGGACAGGGCGTCGGCCAGCTGGGCGATGTCGTGGGTTTCGATGCCGGTCATCGCCTGCATCTCCTTGAGACCGGCACGCGGGCCAACCCAGTATTCGCCGTAGTGGGCGGACATGAAGAAGTCCTCGGTGGAGTTGTCGGCGCGCGGCGCCACGAACAGTTCCGGAGTGTGCGTCTTGCCGGCGGCGGCTTCGGGGGAGTCGGGGTCGACCGGGTTCAGGACCAGCACGGCGCCGGCCTCGTAATCGGAACCCAGACCGGTGTAGTAGGCGAACGTGGTGTCCGGGCGGAACATGTAATCGCAATCATTGTTGCGCACCTTCGGCTGGCCGGCCGGAATGACCAGACGTTCGCCCGGGAAGGCCTTGCCCAGCGCCTCAAGGCGGGCTGGCGTGAACTTGGAGGATTCGAGAGGATTAATCTCCGGATCATCGTCGGCCCAGCCGGACTTCATGAACTCCTTGAATGCGGCCGACTGCGGGCGCAGCGAGCGGTTGTTCACGCGGTCGCTCATCGACTGGTTCGCGCCCGGTGCCGTAGCGCGCTCTTCGGCCTCATATTCCTTGTCCTTGGCGGTGATCACTTCACCCATTGCCACTCTCCTGTATGTAGTTGTTGTCGAATCATCGATTCCCACCTCATATTAGTCGGCTTTATGCGATGTGCCACGATTGACGGCTGACGGTAAAACCAAGTACGGAATTTGGACGGTCTTCCGGATATGCCCATATGGCGAGTGCGGCGGGCTGGAATGCGGGCCCGTTTATTGTTCTCGGTAGGGAAGGAGAGGGGCATGGGCTTGGGCTGGAGCTTGCCGATTGATATTGACATATTCTGTGGGCTGAATCCATGTGAACCCATGCGATGAAGGTTTATCGCGTCGCGGGACTCACTGCTATGCGGAGGTCTCCACCTGAGGCACCCCGGCTTTGATCAGTTTTACCCGCAGCGGAGTACGTTCGATGACGTCGGCGTATGTGAAATGGACGATTTCGGTGGCACCGGCTCGTTTCAGTCCCTCGTCGCGTGCGCGTTCCTTGGCCACCACCTCCTGAATGCTGCGGTTATCGGTCATGGCTGGGTCCACGTATTTTTGTGTGCCGTCGTATTCGGCCACTATCACGCGCCCGTCATCGAGCTTCCATACGAAATCAACGCGGTACTCGGTATTCGTCTGTGGGTCGGTCACCGTTACCTGAATACGCGGCGTGAGGAAGCGATCTTCGATGATGGTGCCTCGCGCGAGGGATTCTCCACCATTCTCGCTCCTTTCGTTTGCATAGCGCAGCAGGCGGAATACTCGGGCATAATCGATTCTCCATTGAACGCAGTCGGCGGCTATCTCTTCCTTGGTTATTCCCTTGGCAAGGGCCGAGTCAAAGATCGGTAACGCAAACCGAAAATCAAGGTCTATAGCGGCCTCGACCAAGGTTCTAGCCGGTGATATCAGGGATAGGCCGGAGGCCTCGTAATGTGTCTTCGGATTGTTCATATCGGGCATATAGACATGTCGTAAGCGCTGATGGCATTGACGAGATCCATGATCGGAAGTCACGATGGTTATGCAGTCATCATGCAAATGCCATTGATGTTCGAATCCATAGGCACTTACTGCCACCAAGCCGCCAAAAACCCACTGAGGATGCTCTTGCGCAAGAGCGCGGGCTATATGCAACGTTCGCTCCGGCGGCGTCAAACCATCCCAGTATGCAGTATTTGCATAAAGACTGGGAATGCCGTCATACACTTTCAACAACTCACCACTCTGGGCACGGCGGCGTAGAGCGGTCTGTTCCGCTTCATTTCTTGAATAGACGCATCTCAGCTCATTCTGCGCGGCTGATATGAGCGAGGCCACTGCTTTGTGTGTCTTCATGACGTCGAGCGTAGCCGGAACGAAGCAGCGTAAGTATGAATTTCAGCCATTGTGGTTCTAGCCTCGGAGCTTGGCTGTCTTGGAGCGAGATACTCCCGATAATTTCAAGGTATTAGGCCGCTAATTCGGAATAGTGGATAACACACAAAACTTATCCACCATCAGTAATGTCATTCGAACAACGTGCTTTGGGGATTCGAACAAGATATCATCGGCGAAGGCGGATGTAGCTGGTAGAGGGCGGCGAATTGACGGTTAACGGTGCTTATGCTTTGTACGCCGTCGGTGCTGGTTCAGATATTGGCTGGCTTCTGTCTGAGTGTGGAATCTAGCGTCGGCGTGAGTCCAATGGTTGTATCGGGGCCGACGATTTGCTGCAATTTATTGGCGGCATAGATCCAGGGCTTGGACGGCTGCCGACGGTGAGAGCAGTCATAACAGTGAATGAGCCTCTGCGAGTTCAAAAGATGATGTAGAGGACGTTTGTGAGAGTCGTTTCCGGGGCAAGACATGGTCGATTGACGACGTTGAAATTTCTCAACGACGGCAGAATGGCATGCCTTGGCGAGGAGACGACACTGAGAGGCGATGGAGTCGGGATTAATCCAGGTTTTGGCCAGCCACCGACTCGCAAGAGCATCATAGCGTCGGTGTACCGCCAGAAGCTGGCACTGTACCGACGCTGAATAGCATCAGCGTCGCCGGACATACAAGTTTTGGATTGCAGCCGACTAAGAATGAGATGCCGACGGCAAGAGCCGCATTGCAACTATATGAGACGGCTTCACTGTGCGTGGCTGCAGGTAGAGACTGCCCGCGCGGCGGCGACATATGAGACGGTTTCACTGTGCGCGCACGATAAACCACCCCGGCGGCTAGGATAGAGGGAATTGAGGGAGTGCGGCTCCACGCGTGAAGGCAAGAATCCCGAACCATGCGGGGCAAACCTGTGCAAGGGGAGCTTCCTGCGCATGCGGAAGCGGAATATATGCGGGCATGCGTAGACATGACGAGAATGGCGCGAACACGTAAGTGGCATACGCACTCCGAACGGCGCAACAGCAACACGAGCAGAGGTTAGAAGAGGATATGTCATTCGAGCATCCGAATCGGAACAATGAGAGCATGCGGGACGTCGAACTGGACATCATGAGCCGCCCGCCGGAGCATAACACCACCAATCTGGATCTCGACCGGATGAACCTGATGCTCGACATCCTGGGCCACCCGGAGCAGTCGTTCCGCGTGATTCATATCACCGGCACCAACGGCAAAGGCTCCACCGCACGCATGGCCGAGGCCATCTGCCGTGCCTACGGTATGCGCACCGGCCTGTACACGTCGCCGCATCTGGAGAAGATCAACGAGCGTATCGCCATCGACGGCCAGCAGCTGTCCGATGACGATTTCATCGACATCTGGGACCAGACCAAGGATCTCGTGGCCCTGGTGGACGCCAAGATGGAGGAGCAAGGCAAGCCGAAGATGAGCTTCTTCGAGGTGCTCACCGCCATGGCCATCTGGAAGTTCGCCGACACGCCCGTGGACGTGGCCATCGTCGAGGTCGGCATGGGAGGCCTGTGGGACGCCACCAACGTGCTCAACGCGGATGCGGCCATCATCGGCCCGGTGGACATGGACCACATGCAGTGGCTGGGCGACACCGTCGAACAGATCGCCAC